>Ga0315899_10000022_pt1 | contig 236166 bp, 229 predicted proteins | sample LakEriMetagenome_2_FD_203518 | JGI IMG/M metagenome (GOLD analysis project Ga0315899, IMG submission 203518) | Freshwater fungal communities from buoy surface, Lake Erie, Ohio, United States - Buoy 4 MA112 | ecosystem: Environmental > Aquatic > Freshwater > Lake | place: USA: Lake Erie, Ohio...
AGATCAAGCTCCACCTGCCGCAAAATCTTCAGGCAGTCCTCATCCGAATGCCGCTTGCGAGCCATCCCAAACTTCCCCCTTGGAACCACAATAATGGCTCAACTTTAAGGGGGCAGGACACTGTCGGCTCAAATGTGATTTTTGCAGAACGAAGCCAAATTGCTATTTCGGCAGAACGAAGCCAAAGAGGCAGCTTTGGCAGAACAAAGCTAAACCTAAAATAAGCATATAGAAATAAAAGCGTTTTTACCGTTTCAACACGAGAACGCAAACAACCTCACAGCAAGAGCCGTGGACGCTGGTGTAAAGGTGAAACCCCTTGATTTGGCTCAACGCAACCCGGAGCGGCACTTCCTAAACAGAAGGGTACCGATATGCCTCATAAGGAGCCTGAGCAATGACCCACGTCCCCCATGGCCTGCATGAAGAATTCCCTCAATCAGCAGCTAAGATTTCAAAGCTGAAAATCGGCGATGCTCATTTTGCTCGACTGGCAGACCGCTATGAGCACCTCAACCGTGAAATCCATCGTGTTGAGACGGATGTGGAGCCATCAAGCGATGAGGTCCTTGAGAACCTCAAAAAAGAACGTCTCAAGCTTAAAGACGAAATTTCATCAATGCTGCGCTCAGCGGCTTAAAGGCGACTTCAAGCCGCCTGCTCTTAGCCTCGCGGGCGGACGCCTCTCTTTCGCACACCACAAATTCTCGCTAAACAAGGCGCGGAGAGATCGTGATGCGCCGCCTTGTATCTATCTTATTATTCATATGGGCATGCCTCGCTGGCTGGCCTGCCAACGCCATGGTCAAAAGCACGGCGGACCGCAACCTCGAGCCGCACGCCGTGATGGTTCTAGGATCGAAGGGTTCATTCTGTAGCGCGGTTGTTCTCAAGCAGGACGTCCTCCTCACAGCGGCACACTGCGTGACGGGCAGCTCTGATTACCGCGTACATTGGCGCGGTGCTGACGGCACTCCTATCTTGGAAGCTCCTGCCGCCATTACCATCCATCCCGGTTACGCGAAGGATGCTGCTCAGGCTCGAAAACGTTCTATTGATCTCGCGCTCATCAAACTAAAATCACCGCTACCAACACTTTTTGATCGCGTAAAACTATCCGACATAGTACCGCGCACAGGCGATAAACTCTCGGTCGCTGGCTATGGTCTAGGAAACGAAAATGATCCCGCAACAAGCGGCGTATTTCGTGTCGCATCCCTCGGGGTGATTGAGCCTTATGGTCCAAGCTCAATTCTTGTCTGGCTTACTGATCCCACCACGGGACCCAAGTCAGCCGGCGCCGGTGCATGCACGGGCGATTCTGGCGGTCCAATTTTTGACACCGCTGGCTCCCTTGTCGCTGTGACAGTCTATGCGGAAGGGCCGGGTAAGGCACGTTGTGGTGCACTTACGCAAGGACTTTTGATTAAGCCGCAACGCGCATTCATTGATGCAACTTTGAAAAAGTGGAACCGCTGACGGAGAAGGACTGATATGGCAGTGTGATGTCTGCGCACCATAAGTAGCAAAAGCAGCACGCCAAATGAGTTTGTCTTACGACTGCTTTTTGATACGCCGCTGGCGGGGCCATTGCAACGGCCAACGGACGATATGATCCGGCCAATCTTCAAGCGCGACTTCGTCTTCCCAAGCGCTGATCCTTCCGCGCACCGAAGCGCCGGCTTCATGCACGCTATCGCGCCTTCCGGTTTTCAGGTGATGCCATTCGGGCAGGTCCTCGCCCTGATGCACGAGGCGATAGGCGCAGCTTGGCGGCAACCAGCGGAGCGAAGCGACAAGGTCCGGCGTCAATTGGAGGCAATCGGGCACGCGCGTCGTGCGGTTGGGATAATCGCGGCAGGTACAGCGGTCCCCATCGAAAAGCCGGCAAGCGACATTGGTGGGCAGGATCCGGCCATCATCCTCGTCCTCAAGTTTGACGAGGCAGCAGCGGCCGCAGCCATCGCACAGACTCTCCCACTCGGCATCGTCGAGCTCGGCGAGAGATTTCAAGCGCCAGAACGGCGCGGCGGCTTTATCGGTCATGGAGTGCTCGCCGGGGAGGTGCTCCACTTTAGGCTGTCGTGCCGCGCTTCGCCAGTCAGGCCCGGCGGCGGCCGTGAGGCTTTTTGGGGTCGGGTTTGGCTTGCGGCTCGGTCATCCGCTCATAGCGAACGCCGGTGAACAGGAGAATCTGTGCACCGGATGCAGGCAATTCAGCCGCACTTCGTTTTGCGGGTCGCGCGATGCGCTCGGGAAGGCAGACAATGTCACCCATGACACTTCCGTTAGGTTACTGCGATGCCCCAGATGAACCAACTATGGTTAACACAAATTGAACGATTGCAAGCTTAGGCTTGCCACAGTTGAAATTCGTACCGCGATGGCTGCCATGCTGCCTTTTGCCTTGCCCTCAGACGATCGAACCGATGATCTTCCGCTGGTTCGTCCTGTGAATGAAACGGCGCGACAGCTTCGCACCATGGTGAAGCTTTATGTCGGCCAACCGCAGCGAACAGAGACGCAGAAGGAAAGCTTCACACGCGATATGCTGGCGGCGTTGCCCGCAGCCGATGCCGCGACAGCCTTCGATATCGCGACAGAACTCTGCCCCTGCCCCGATATCGATCCCGCCATCGCCTTTGCATTGATGGAGCTTTCGCCGGATGCGGCCTTGACGCTCCATGCCGAGGCTGTCTTTCTCGACGAGACCTACCTCCTCACGGTTGCACGCCGCGGCCATATGCAAATCGCGACCGCTCTGGCGATGCGGGCCAATTTAAGTCATTCGCTTCTTGCGGCGCTCATCGAGCGCGATGAGAGTTTCGTCGATACGGCGCTGGCCGACAATCATGCACTGTTTCTGCCGCGCGAAGTCCGCCGCACCTTGTTGTTGCGCGCGCGTTTCGATGGAACGATCGCGGCGGGGCTCTTGCGGCGGCGCGATATTCAGCCGCTTGAGCGTTTATCGCTTTTCATGCGTGGCGATTCCCATGCGCGCAATAGATTGATTGCGGAATGCGCTCCCCTCCTCGCCCCGGCACTGCGTCCAGCCGAAGCCGACCGCGCGATGGAACTTCGGATTGCAGCCTTTGAGGAAGCGGGCCGTGGCCGTTATGGGCCGCTCGCAGAATTTCTTGGGCTTGATCCCGCTTATGTCGAAATCATCTGCAAAGACGGTTCGGGCGAACCTCTGGCAATGTTATGTGCAGCCGCGGAATTGCGCGGGTTCGACATCTTGTCGGTCTTGGCGCATTGGCCGACCCAACCGGCGCGGCAAGCCGGCCGTCTGTCGTCTCTCTCCGAAATTGCCACAGGCGTCTTGCCCGGCATTGCGCTGGCGCTTCTGATCCGGATTGGTGGGCGCTGATCAGTCGATCAGTGCATCGTCAAGAAAATGTCGGCCTTGACGATCCTCAAGGTCGACGATCCACAGATCGGGATCGAATTTCATCTCACGCTTCAACCGATCTTCAAGGCTGAGCGCGTCGGTCCATTCCGCCTCATGCATCCGCCGGAAACGACGCGTCGGATCGTCCGCCTCCATCTCGCTTTGCGGCGCGGGACCATAGAGTGCGACCGTGCCATCGAGGCGATCAAGCCGAATAAAAATTGCGCCAGCCTCGGCCGAACCGCGCTTGCGTAAAACCGCAAAGGCACCCTCGATTTCGGCGCGGCGTAGAAAGGCGGAAACCCAAATATCGGAACGCAGCCGCATTCAATCGAACGCAATGCCGCTGGCAGCGGCCAGTTCTCTCAAAACGCGCGGCGACATTTCCCCCGACACCGGCAATTTGCGATCGCGTTCGAAACGTTCCAGCGCCAGCTTGGTGCCGGAACCGAAAATGCCATCGGCTTTCACCGGGCCATAGCCGAGCCGATTGAGAGCACGCTGGACTGAGGCGACAGAGCGAACCTGGTCCTGTTTGGGATCCGCCACGGGCGTTGAGACGACACCGCCGCGCAACAGATCGCCAATGGCATCGCGGCCTTGCGGCGCAGCTGCAGTTTGTGCAGGCGCATCCTTCTTCGCTTGCAGCTCGACTGGGCGTCCGGGTGGCAGCGCCACAATTTGTGTCGCTGGCGCGGGCGCACTAGCAGTGGGTGCAGGCGTGGCGGTCGCAATTTCTGCTTTGGGCGCAAACAAGGGCGCAGGGTGGCGGCCTTGCTGAAAGAACAGCGCATTGATTGTAAAGCTAATGGCCGCGACGGCGAGACAAGCAGTGCCAAGCACTTTTACGGGATTGTCGGCGGTGTATCGGAGTGCCGCCACCAGACGGGCCCGATTTTCAGCCGCGCGTGCAGCCGCAGGCGACACCGTTTTGCGGCGGCGGCGCGGCTTTGTTTCCACGCTCTCTTCCGAGAGTGTGTAATCGGGCTCGTAACGGGCCGTCGCCTCACGCAATTTTCTTCACTCCAGTCACATTGACCGAATTGATCTTATCGCCTTGCCTATCGCCGGAGCAAGAGCTGACACGCGCAAGCACACGACGCATATCGCGGTTCATGCGAATAGTGACACAGGTACCTTTGCCCTGTTCGCTGTCAATCGTCATCGTCCCTCCATGCAAGGCGACTAGACCGCGCACGACGGAGAGGCCGAGACCTGTGCCTTCAAATGCGCGCGCCGTGCCGCCATGCGCCTGAAAGAATGGCTCGCCGATCCGTGCAAGATCGCGCGCGGCAATGCCGACACCGCAATCATCCACCGAAAGAATGAAATCAGTGCCGTCACAGCGTGCTTTCACCGTAACATCGCCGCCTTGGGGTGAAAATTTGACGGCATTGGATAAGAGGTTCAGCAAAATCTGGCGCAGTGCACGCTTGTCCGCCACAAGTTGAATCGATCCGGCCATCGACGGCACAAGTTTAACGCCACTCTTCTCGGCCTTGAGCTGCATGATGGCAATGGTCTCATCGAGCAAGGGCGCGAAATCGAAAGGCTCGGGTTCTGGCTGCAAGGCTCCGGCCTGCAATTTCGATGCATCGAGCACCGTGTTGACGACGTCGAGGAGATGTTCGCCCGACAAGCGGATGATGCGGGCATAATCGCGGCGGCGCTCATCGTCCTGCAGGACACGCAAATCGCTGGCGAGCAGATCAGCAAAGCCGATGATAGCGTTAAGCGGCGTACGCAGTTCATGCGTCATCACCGCGAGAATACGGTCGTGTACATTGTCTTCTGCTGGCGCCACCGCCGCAGCTTGGTCGGCACGACGCAGAATGGCGATGAAGGGGCCGCGGTCTTCGTTTGGCACAAGCGGGCGGGCGACAAGCGTGAAGGTTTGATAGAGGGGCGTTGCGTGCGCCGCACCGCACCGGATCCGCAAATCCAACGGCTCGGGTAGGTGTCCGCGCGATGCCTCGTCGCAATGGCGCAGATAGGCCGGCCGGTCGGCCACGTGCACGCGTTCGAAGAAGGTACGCCCGATTAGCGCATCGGGGTGGACACCAAGCATTGTTTCCCCAGTTGCATTTGTGCCGGTCACTTCGCCATCGCCATCATGCTCCAGTACCAGCGCATCCATCGCGGCTAGCATGGCCTGCTCGCGCGGCGCTGTTGGGGAGACGGAAACGGTTTTTGGCGCGGCATGAAGCCAAAGCACTTCCAACACGATGAAGGGCATGGCCAGAAGCGGCACAAGCGCAAAGCCGGGGGTGAACAAAACCGCGATCATCAGGGATGCGACCATCAGGATCGCCACGGAGAGGCTCTGGCCCTCCGACACTTTCCATCCATTTTGGACTAAAAGTGCTGGAACGATCTGGCAGCCAAAAGCGGCGAGGACGAGGCCTTGCTGCGCGGCGAAACCCAGATCGGCAATCAGAAGAATCGGTACTGTTGCCAAAGCAGCGGCTGCCAGCACAAGGCGGGACAATACAAAATAACGCTCGGCCCCGTGCCCATTCCCAGCCATCGTCTTTACCGTTCTGCGCAACGCTTTACCCTCTGCGCCTCACGGGACGCATACTGATTTCGGCGACAATTATGGCGGCGAGGCCTTAAACGAAGCTGAATCGCGCCTCCTTCCGGGTCATGGCAATTTTGATGTAAGTTGTTGTTATATATGGAATTGTTGGCTTTCCGGTGAGACTAAATTAACCAACTGGATGAAAGCCCGACGCATGGATCGGTCATGGAGCGCAGGGATCGCTATACTCAGCCTCATGTCGTTCCTTGTTCGTGTCCTCATCGTGATCGGGGTCATCTATTGGCTCTCGCCAGTGGGTGGCGACGCGCGTTTTGCCGATCTCACCCGCCCCGTGGGCGAGAAGGCCGCCAGCGAGGCTATGGCTTGGTGCCGGGACAAGCCTGCCGAATGCGTCGCCCTCACCCAAAAGGGGCAGGAGGCTTTGGCGCGGGGGCTCAAGCCGTCCTCCGCGCAATAAGCGATTGCCGGGCAAGGCTGCGACCGGCATAAGGGCAGCCATGTTGCCCACTCTCAACGATATCCGCGAAACCTTCGATCTGCTCGATAGCTGGGAAGACCGCTATCGCTATGTGATCGATCTCGGCAAGACGCTCGATCCGCTGCCCGAGACCGCGCGCACGGAAGAGAACAAGGTGCGCGGTTGCGCCAGTCAGGTGTGGGTTGAGACCATCCCTGACGGCGCAGTGCTTCGGTTTCGCGGCGATAGCGACGCCCATATCGTCAAGGGGCTCGTCGCTCTCATTCTTGCGCTTTATTCCGGCAAGACGCCGCAGGGCATTCTCGATACCGACGCGCTCACTGTGTTTCGCGAATTAGGTTTGGCAGAACATCTGACACCGCAACGCTCGAATGGCGTGCGCTCGATGGTCGAACGCATCCGGCGCGATGCAGAGGCTGCAAAGGGTTGAGCTAAGCTCGCTTTCCTTTATCGCGGATCTACCAAATCACGGGCTTGGCACCATCGGCCTGCCACGCCGTACTGCGGACATGGTCGGCACCGCGCGCTGTTGTCGCAAAGCCGTAATGCGCGGCAAGGCGTGAGAGAGCGAGTGCGATGATGATTTTGGCGGACCGTTGCGGCCAGCGCCGTTCGCGCTCGATATCTTCGACGCCCTTCGAGAACGCCAACACATCCAGCAGCAATCCAGCGAGATCGTGACCGGCGCTGTCGAGCGCCGCCTCGACACGCTGGCGCGCCGCGATCATCAGATCGGTTGGGCTGGTCCGATGATCGCCTGACGATCCCGTTGCATCCCAGCGCATCGTAATTCCGGGCGTCATGCCAGCACGCATGATGTCTGCGGCAAGGCGTTCGCCGGCGGCCACAGAAGCGGCGTCGATGAGCGGCGCGCCATCATGCTTCTTCATCCGCGCAAGACGCGACAACGCGCTTTCATCGCGGTTGACAAGGCAAGTTCGACCATCGTCCAGCGCCATTGTTTCGAGCGTATGATGCAGACCATTGCGATCGGTGGCAGACGGCTTGATGGCAAGCACTTTGCGACCCGTATCGGTGATCAAGAGGGCAGCACCATCATCTTGCGGCGCAATCCATTGCCGCTGGCGCAAAACATCGATCACCGCACTTGGTACGGAGCCGACACGCAGCGAGACACCTTTCTTGCGGGCGACAACAATCCAGGTCGCACCAACGCGGCGGCACCATGCATTGCGTGGCGCCAGCATTTCCAGCGCACGGCGTTCTTCCGGCAGCGGGGCTATGACGAGACGGGAGGAACGCGGCGTGGCACTCAGGTAGGGTGGGGTTCTAATCATAGGACTTTTCTCCTTTGATGAGAACCTGCCGCCATTGGATTTTGCAGTCAAGATAATCTTCCTATAACAGCGCGGCACTCCACCCGTCCGATCCGACGGGGCGCAACAAAAAACCCGGCACAATGGCCGGGTTTGGTATCCCCTGATGGGGCGTCTGATGCCTCGCCGCTTACCGGCGTTTGCGGCGCTGCTGGCCGAGACCCATTTTCTTGGCGAGTTGTGAACGGGCCTGCGCATAGTTCGGCGCCACCATCGGGTAATCGGGAGGAAGGCCCCATTTCTCCCGATAGTCTTCCGGCGACATATTATATTGCGTCCGCAAATGCCGCTTCAGAGATTTGAACTTCTTGCCATCTTCGAGGCAGACGATGAACTCCGGCGTCACGGATTTCTTGACCGCGATCGCCGGCTTGGGCGCCTCGCTCAAACCTTCGCCCGGCGCGCCGGCCACCCGCAGAAGCGCCCCGTGAACGTCGCTAATCAACTGGGTCAATTCGCCGGGAGAAACCGTGTTGTTGCTGACATAAGCCGACACGATGTCGGCCATCAATTCAATCGTGCTGGCGGGAGCTGTTGTATCGTTCATTGTCTTTCGCCCTGTACAGAACCGGCAAATCCCGGCTCCTTCATTCCGGACACAGTAAAAGCATCGCCGTTCGCGCCAGTGCGGCTCGCCGGAGGACTCTTTCGAAACTGTGAAGACCGTTGATTGAATTTAGGATGATTCATCGCTTCTTGCAATCACGAAACACGCGAAAACTATTTTTTTACTGACAACAACGTTCCTGATGACGTTAATCATTCTGCCTTTTCTGTGATTTGTATCAGTAATATTACAAAATCTGCGTGTTCTTGCCGATTTGAGGGGCCGATACCATATTTTCCACTTGAACCATCCAACCGCCGCACCGGAGACAGCCATGAGCCAGGACCGCCCCCTCCCCACCAATGAGGCAGACTGGCGGCAGCGCCTTACGCCCGAGCAATTCCACGTTCTCCGAGAGCATGGCACCGAACGCCCCTTCACCGGCCCTTATTGGGACTGGGACAGCCGGGCCACCGGTGTCTATCGGTGCGCTGGTTGCGGTGATGCTTTGTTCCAGTCGGACACGAAGTTCGATGCCGGCTGCGGCTGGCCAAGCTTCTTTGCCCCCGTCAAGGAAGGTGCGATTACAGAATATGAGGACCGCTCCCTCGGTATGCGCCGCATCGAGGTCCGTTGCGGCCATTGCGATGGCCATCTCGGGCACGTCTTCCCCGATGGGCCGCGACCGACGGGTCTGCGTTATTGCATCAATGGCCACGCCATGACATTCGAACCGAAGCCCGGCAGCTGAAACAGCCGGTTCCGGACAAACAGCATGACAGATTTTGATCCGCCGCGTGCCGAACGCCGCCCGACGACGCGCTCCTATCATGGGCTCACGCTTCAGGATGATTACGCCTGGCTGAAAGACCCCGATTGGCGCGAGGTTTTGCGTGAACCGGCGAAGCTCGATCCGGCCATTCGCGCCTATCTCGAGGGCGAGAATGCGTATGCTGCTCACCTGCTCGATCCATTGGCGCCTTTGGTTGAAACGATTAATGCCGAGATGCGTGGGCGCATCAAGGAAAACGATTCCCAAGTGCCCCGCCCGCTTGGGTCTTATGCGTATCGGATTATCTGGCGCGACGGCGGCCAGCATCCCAATCTTGCCCGCACCGCACGCGATGGCAGCGCAGATCGCATTATTATCGACGGCGACAAGCTGGCAGAGGGCCACGCATTTTACGATTTCGGCGATTGGTCAGTCTCACCAGATCAACAATTGATCGCATGGAGTGTCGACGACAAAGGTTCGGAGTTCTACACGATCCGCATGCGCGACATGGAGAGTCTCGCAGACCGCGACGACCAACTTGTTGATACGACCGGCGACAGCGTCTGGTTCAAAGATGGTCAGCATCTCCTCTATGTTGAAATGGATGAGGAGCATCGCCCCAAACGCGTGAAACGGCACAGGCTCGGCACGCAGCAAAGCGAAGACATCGTCATCTATGAAGAAGCAGATGATGGCTGGTTCATCGCGCTCGACAAAACACAATCGGGGGATTTCGGGCTGATCTCGGTCAGCGATCATGAGACGACGGAAGTCTACCTCGTCGATCTTGGTGATTTCGCTGCAATGCCGCGCCTGATAGCGGCGCGCGAAAGCGGTATTCGATACGAAGTCGAACATCATGGCGACCGGCTGTTCCTGGTGACAAATGCAGATGGTGCCATCGATTTCAAGATCGCGACGGCGCCGCTTGCAAACCCTGCACGGAACAATTGGCAGGATCTCGTTCCCTCGCGGCCGGGTACCATGGTCCTCGAGCAAGGCATTTATGCACGCCATCTTGTACGGCTCGAGCGCGAGAATGCTTTGCCACGTATCATCATCCGCGCCTTGGACAGCGGCGAGGAACATGCAATCGCCTTCCAAGAAGAGGCTTATGGTCTTTATTTCGACAAGGGATTCGAGTTCGATACCGATCGGCTTGTCTTCATCTACTCATCGATGACGACGCCGCATGAAACCTTCGCCTATGACGTGACGACGCGTGAGCGGACATTGCTGAAGCGCACGGAAATTCCGAGCGGGCATGATCCATCTCTCTATGTCACACGGCGGATCGATGCGATCAGCCATGACGGGACGCACGTGCCGGTCTCGTTGATTCACAGGCGCGATCTTGCATTGAATGGTAGCGCGCCCTGTCTTCTTTATGGATATGGCTCCTACGGCCATTCGCTGTCGGCGAGTTTCGATCAGAAACGACTTTCGCTGGTCGACCGCGGTTTCGTGTTTGCCCTCGCTCATATTCGTGGCGGCACAGAAAAAGGCTGGAATTGGTATGTCGACGGCAAGCGCGAGAAAAAGCCCAATTCGTTTCACGATTTCATCGCGGCGGGCCAAGCACTGATCGCTGAAGGCTATACGGCGCAAGGCCGCATCGTGGCTGAGGGCCGCAGTGCAGGTGGAATGTTGATGGGTGCCGTCACCAATATGGCGCCCGATCTTTTCGCAGGCATTCTTGCCGAAGTGCCTTTCGTTGACGTGCTCAACACGATGCTCGACGATACGCTGCCATTGACGCCGCCCGAATGGCCGGAATGGGGCAATCCGATTGAGAGTGCCAACGATTATGAGCGCATTGCTGCCTATTCGCCTTATGACAACATCGCAGCGCGATGCTATCCCGCCATTCTGGCGATTGGCGGTTTGACGGATCCCCGTGTCACTTATTGGGAGCCGGCGAAATGGATTGCGCGTTTGCGCGCCCATGCAAGCGGCGGCCCCTTCGTGCTGAAAACCGAAATGGATGCGGGGCATGGTGGTGCATCGGGCCGTTTCGACCGGTTGAAGGAAACCGCGCTGTGCTTCGCCTTCGCGGTCGCTACCATCGAGGGCCGTTTCAAAGCTTCTGCCCGCGAAAGCGAAATCGCATGACGATTCTTGACACGGCCGCGAGCCAACTCGTCATCATCGACATTCAGGAGCGGCTGGCTCCCGCAATCGCAAACGAGGCCGCCGCGTTGAAGGCGACGCTCTTGCTTGTCGCGGCGGCGCAGCGCCTTGGCGTGCCGATCAGCGTAACCGAGCAATATCCGAAAGGGCTTGGCACAACGGTCGCTCCTTTGCGTGCGGCCCTCGGTGCAAATGCCGTCATTTTTGAGAAGATGCATTTCTCTGCCATGCGCGAAGTTGATTTTGCGCGCCATCTTGCACAGGCCCATCGCAAGACGCTCGTCATCTGCGGCATGGAGGCCCATGTCTGCGTGTTGCAGACGGCACTGGATGCCAAAATGGCGGGTTACGATGTGGCGCTTGTTGCCGATGCAGTAGGAAGTCGCGTCGAGCAGAGCCGCGAGATTGCGCTGCAACGCGCCGCACAAGCGGGCCTCACTTTGGTGACCACAGAGATGGTCATATTCGAATGGTTGCAACGTGCGGGCACGGACGATTTCAAAGCGATTGCGCCCATACTGAAATAAATGCCGCGTGAAGCCTCATCGGCGCGATGCGATCACGCTGCAGACGGACCTTTACGGACGATCTCGCCACCGCTTCCAGTGTCAAGATAAATACGCAAATCGTCCATCGATGCAAAACGATGACGACCATCGGGCAATTCCGCCTCGATGGAGTGATCGGCATACATAAAATAAGTGACGCCGCCCGACGCGTAAGTGCCGACCATGGTGCGCTCTTGCGGAGGGGCCTCTGTCAGCGTCGCCGCCACATCCATCGTGGCTTTGGCATCCATATTCGCATCGCGCTTAGGATCTGACGTGGAAACGGCAGAATCCGTCGCGGGCAAAGCGGGCGAGGCCGCAGCGGACGTTGGCTCGTCCACCTCGACCACGAGACCCGACAGATCGCTGCGAAGCTTTCTCACCTCGCGTGCGACATGGGAGAGCGACAGAATGACCGCACCCGCGGAAAAAGCCGTCGCGCCAGCGATGAACTGGCTCCAGCCCCGCTCGACCATAATGATGTCCCAGCCCATGACGAGCCCATAAAGACCAGACAGCATCAGGAGCGCGGAGAGCCCATAGAGGACGATTTGCATCAGCCAAACCCAATCTACGAATCAATGCGCTGACCCTAGAGAAGCACCCCAGCGATGCCAACCTGCAACGATACCGCTCCGCTTGACCCTCAAGGTGCTGGCGCGTAGCTTTCCTTCGCGCCACCGGGCGAGCTTCTGTGCGTTTTACGTCTAGAGTTCGAGGAGGGGCGCCATGGCCCAGGACAAGCTCATCGTATCGCGCCGGCACTTGATCGCAGGCGGCGTTGCGCTAAGTGCCGCGGGCATGCAAAGCCTTTCTCTGACGCCAGCCATCGGAGCTAATCCAGTGTTTACTCTCCCCGATCTCCCCTACGCGCATGATGCGCTTCAGCCCTTCATGTCGAAGGAGACGCTTGAGTATCATCACGACAAGCATCACCTCGCTTACGTGAACAATCTCAACAACCTCATCAAGGGCACCGAATGGGAGGGACAACCTCTCGAAGCCGTGGTGAAAGGCTCGTTCGGCAAGAACCCGGGCGTGTTCAACAATGCCGGCCAGCATTACAACCATATCCATTTCTGGAAGTGGATGAAAGCCAATGGCGGCGGCAACAAGATCCCCGGCGGACTCGAAAAGGCGCTCGTCGCCTCCTTCGGCTCGCTCGATAAGATGAAGGAAGATTTCATCAACGCAGGCGTGACGCAGTTCGGCTCGGGCTGGAATTGGCTTGCGGTAAAGGACGGAAAGATCGTCGCCATGAAGACGCCGAACGGCGAAAGCCCGCTGGTCCACGGCGCGACGCCGATCCTCGGCTGCGATGTGTGGGAACATTCCTACTACATCGATTATCGCAATCGCCGCCCCGATTATCTCAAGGCCTTTGTCGACAGCCTGATCAACTGGGATTACGTCGACGAGATGTACCAAGCGGCCTCGAAGTAATTCCCCGCTACGGAAACAATGAGAAAAGCCGGTGGCAACACCGGCTTTTTCTTTTTCGCCCGTGTCTTAAAGCAAAGCTGCGAAGCGGACCCGCTCCATCCGCGCTTCCGCGCACAGATCGGTAAACCGCTCTGAAAGAAAGAATTCGTGCTCGTGCGGCCGCGTTTCAAGCACCGTATCGACAGCACGCAATTCATCGTCGACAAAGCCGGGATGGCACATCAAGAGATGAGCATCGCCCGGCGCGGCCAGATAGGTGGAAAAATCTGCAGCGTAGTCGCGCGCTGGATCGAAAGCGCTAAAACCAGCAAAACCATGATTGGTTGAAAAGCCATGCCGGTGCGCGAGCCGCCGGAAGCCTAGCGCCAAAGCGGCAACGGTCAGAGCCTTCTGCGCAGCAACGCCGCGCGCCAGTATGCGTCCCAGCGTATCGGCCGGATCGCGTAACCAAGGGCGCGGCCCCGCAGCACCTTTCGGCCAGAACCTATCGAGCGCAGCAAACAGCGCGCGTCTGACGCCCGGCAGAACATGGACATGCTGATGGCCGTCGATGAAATCGGGAAGACGGCCTGCCCGTTCAGCAAACGCCTCGATCTGGCGCATGATTTCAGCCTCGATCTCGGCGGAGGCCTGCCGATCGAGCCCTTTCTGCAACAGGGTTTGCGCTGGCGGCAACGTGCCTCCCGGTGCAAGGCGCGGCATGGGGCCGAGCGCCTCGCCCGCTGTCAGATTGAGATGCAGTCCGAGGTCGGCCCCACTCGCGAAGGCAGCGAAGTCCCGAGCGCCCTCTTTCCAAAACGGGCGGTTTGTCATCGCGCCAGCCCCCGAAAGGCGACCCGCCTCAAAAAGGGCCAGAATGGCGCGCGATACAGCGGGCGAAATGGCAAAGTCATCGGCGACCAGCGCGAAATGCGTAGGCCTTGGGGCGAAGCGGCTCATGCTGCATTGTCGCCTTTTGCCAAGCCGTTCTCAACCGGCTAAATCATTGAAAAAGAGCGCTGGAACGTCCCATTGAACCCTGACGCCCCCATCCCCGTCCTGACCGTGCTCGTCCCGGCGTATAATGAGGCGGATAACATCGTCCCCTTCCTCGCGCGGTTGATACCAGCGCTTGAGGCGTTGGGGCGGAGTTTCGAAATCGTATTGATCGACGATGGCTCCTCCGACGGGACATGGGCGCGCTGGATGCAAGCGAGCGCGACCGATCAACGTTTGCGCGGCCTCAAATTCAGTCGCAATTTCGGCAAGGAGATTGCGATTGCTGCCGGACTCGACCATGCGCGCGGCGAAGCGACCATTCTCATAGACGCCGATCTACAGCATCCGCCCGAAGTGATCGCCGATTTCGTGCGCGAATGGGATAATGGATACGACGTTGTATATGGGGTCCGCCAGGACCGCGAGACCGACAGCAAGCTGCGCAAGAATTTGACGCAATTGTTTTACAAACTCTTTCGTACCTTTGGCGAAATTCCATTGCCAGAAGGTGCTGGCGATTTTCGTTTGATGGATCGTAAGGTTGTGCGGGCATTACGCCAATTAGGCGAACGCGCACGCTTTTCGAAAGGGCTTTACGCTTGGGTGGGCTTTGAGGCAAAGGGCGTTCCCTTTGTTGTCGCGGAACGTGCAGCGGGCGAATCGAAATTCAGTTTCCGCAAATTGTTCCGCTTCGCATTCGATGGGATCACATCTTTCTCGACATTGCCGCTGCAATTATGGACCCATGCCGGCATCTTGATCTCCGTGCCAGCCCTTGCGACCGCAATCTTTTTCCTGGTTCGCACAATCGCATCGGGCAACGATGTGCCGGGTTATGCTTCGCTCATTGTCTCGGTGATGTTTTTCTCCGGAGTGCAGCTGATTTCGCTGGGAGTGATCGGCGGCTATATCGGGCGAATCTTTGCCGAAGTGAAGCGGCGGCCGCTTTATATCGTAGCGGAAGAAAGTGGGCCGGATACTGAACCGCCCCGGCGCAGGCCAAGCTGATGTTTCGCGCCATCGCTTCGGTTGGCGGATTGACGGCGCTGTCGCGCGTCACCGGTTTTGTGCGCGACATTGTCATTGCAGCCACTCTCGGCAATAGCATGATGGCGGACGCCTTCGTCGTCGCGCAAAGACTGCCCAATCATTTTCGTGCAATTTTCGGCGAAGGTGCTTTTAACAGCGCCTTTGTACCCACTTATGCCGGAACCCTCGAGAAGCGCGATACGCCGCGCGCGCAAATCTTTGCGGGTCGTGTGTTAACCCTGATGGCGCTCGTGACCGGTATTTTTTCGGTCTTTGCGATTATCTTCATGCCGCTCATGGTCGATCTGCTCGCACCAGGCTTCCGCAACGATCCGGCTAAATTCGAATTGACGGTAGCGCTGACGCGGATTGCCTTTCCCTATCTGTTTTTTATCGTGCTGGTCACTTTGATTTCGGGCGTGCTGAACGCGCATAAGCGGTTCGCTGCTGCTGCCTTTGCGCCTGTGCTTCTCAATCTCTCGGTGATTGCGGCGCTGGCTGTATCCTATCTCTTTCCCAATGCGGCTTATGCAGCGGCCTTCGGTGTTTTGGCAGCAGGCATCCTAGAATTTCTGCTCGTCGCTTTCGATGCAAAGTGGAGCGGTATTTTGCCGAAGCCATCGAAAATTATTTTCGATGCAGAAACAAAATTGTTTTTAAAAACGCTCGGCCCTGCCATCATCGGATCCGCCGGTGTGCAGATCGCCATGTTCGCCGACACGATCATCGCCTCCATGTTGCCGACAGGTGCCGTCGCTTCGCTTTATTATGCGGATCGTCTCTACCAATTGCCGGTCGGTATGATCGGGCTTGCCGCGGGCACGGTTCTTTTGCCGACGATGTCTAAGCATGTTGCGGCAGGGCGTTTCATTGAGGCACATCATCAGCAAAACCGCGCCATCCTATTGACGCTGGCTTTGTCAGTGCCTTTCTTCGTCGGATTCATGACAATCCCTACGGAAATCATGAAGGCACTCTTCGCACGCGGCGCTTTCACCGATGCAGCTGCGCGCGAAGCGGGTGCGGTGTTGGCCGCCTATGGTGTTGGCCTTTTGGCCATTGTGCTCATTCGCCCGGCAGTCGCGAGTTTTTACGCGCGCAATGACACGACCACACCTCTGATTGCGTCTTTCGCCGGCATCGGCGTGAATGTTGTTTTGAAGATTTTGTTGTTCCGCAGCGAAGGTGCGCCCGGCCTCGCCTTTGCCACCGCGACCGGTGCATGGATCAATCTGATCTTATTGGTACTCATGGCGCACCGGCGCGTTTGGATGGATTTCGACGCCAATCTGGCGCGCGGCGTCGCTGCGATGGCTGTCGCCGCATTACCGCTTGCAGCTTTGCTGGTGTTCGGCACCGATATTGCGAACACATATACTCGGATGCTATCTTCGCTTTGGCAGGCACCGGCTGCACTCGCTCTGCTCGGTGCCGCCGGAGCGCTCATCTATTTCAGCCTGCTGGCAGGCGGAGTAAAGCTTCTTCGTGTTCGCCTGCGCTGATCAGGAATGCGCGAATTCCCAATAGAGCTCACGCATTTTACGGAACATCGGGCCCGGTTGCATCGCGCGGTCTTCGATACGCGTGACCGGCTGAACCTTGCCGTAATTGCCCGCTGAGAAAATTTCGTCTGCCTCGCAGAAATCGCGATGCGAGAGCACGCCCTCGACTACTTTCATTTTCGCTTTCTGGGCCTGCTTGATGACGCGCTGACGCGTAATGCCATTGAGAAAGGTACCATTGGCAATTGGCGTATAGATCACGCCATCCTTCACCATGAACACATTCGCGGTGCCGAGTTCTGCAATATTGCCGAGCATGTCGGTGACAAGGCAATTGTCGAAGCCGCGTGAACGCGCCTCGATCAAGGCGCGGGCATTGTTCGGATACAGGCATCCCGCCTTCGCATTCACCGGCATCGTTTCCATGGTCGGGCGGCGGAAGGGCGACAGCGTGATCGATGAACCGGCTGGCTCAGGCATGGGCGCGATGTAGATGCTCAGGCAGAAGCGCGTCGAATCGGGATCGGGCGCCACCTCGCCGCGGCTCCCATATTCTGGCCAATACATCGGCTTGATATAAAGCTCGGAGCCTTTCGGAAATTTCGTGATGCCATCCTGCGCGAGTTCGACAATCTCTTCAGCGCGCATCGTCGGCTTCATATTGAGCGCCATGGCGGAGCGATTGACCCGCTGGCAATGCAAATCGAGATCGGGGCTCACGCCTTCAAAATGACGACCTCCGTCGAAGACAGAGGAGCCGAGCCAAAAGGCATGGCTGCGCGGCCCAAGCAGGCCGGGATTTCCGGCGACCCATTCGCCGTCAACATAAGTCCAAGTATCGGTCGGGGCGGGGCGGGTCATCGGCATGATCGTTCTCCTGAATGGGCTCAGGAGAGAACGTCCACCTCGTTGCGTCAATCCTTCTGAAACGCAGGGCCGGAATGCAGACAACAAAAAAGCCGCCCGAAGGCGGCCTTTGTCGTTTCGAAGCGCGAAGCGATCAGCGCGTCGGCTGCGATGTGATGTTGTTGCCGAAGCCGAAAGGCGATGGCAGGCCCTGATTGGCTTGGCCCGAAACCGTGTTGTCGTAAGGCTTCGAAAAATCCTGCTGGCCAATGCCAACGTAGCCCGGCGTGCGGGTGCTGGTATCCGGCACAGTCTCAAGCGGCTCCCAGCCGCCCTTCTTTTGGGCCGGAGCAGGCTTTTTGGCCGGCTGCCCCTGATGCGCCGGCTGCTGTGACGTCTGCGCCGAGGCTGCGAGGCTGCCCGAAAGGCACAGCGAAACACCCAGAACGAGAGACGAGGCAAGACGGCGCATTGGGACCCCCAAATTGTAAACTCGATGCCCTCTTAGCAGGGAAAACCCTTCCGGCCAATTAAGAAACGGTCGAAAGGGCGGTTTGCCTCAGGGTGTGGCCTCAACGCGCCAGCGCGTCGAGGATCCGGGCCCAAGACCGGGTTCCCTTATGGAAGCTCGTCAGATCGTACTTCTCATTGGGAGAATGGACCCGGTCATCGTCGAGCCCGAAGCCGACCAAGAGAGTATCGAGGCCGAGGGTTCGTTTGAAATCGCCAACGATCGGGATCGAGCCGCCTGAGCCGATCAGGACCGGGGGCACGCCCCACTCGTCCTGAAGGGCACCACGGGCTGCCGTTAGCTCCATCATGTCATAGGGCAGCGCCAGAGCCCGCGAACCCTTATGGCCAACAAATTCCACCGTACAATCGGCTGGAATGCGTTCACGGACAAAATTGCGGAAACTCTCGATGATCTTTTGTGGGTTCTGTTCGCCGACGAGGCGGAACGAGATCTTGGCGCTGGCTTCGCCTGCAATCACCGTTTTTGTGCCCTCGCCCGTATAGCCGCCGATGATACCGTTGACGTCGCAGGTGGGGCGCGACTGGATCTGCTCGATCAACATGCGGTCCTTTTCACCGGCAGCATGTTTGAGGCCGACGCCGGGCAGGAAATCGTCGAGATTCAACTGTTTCCATTGTTCGAGGATCTGCGAGGGCGTGTCAGAGACGCCTTCGTAAAAGCCCGGCACCATGATGCGACCGTCCTTATCATGCAGGTCGGCGATAATGCGACCCAACACACGGATGGGGTTCTGTGCTGCACCACCAAAGAGGCCGGAATGGAGATCGCGGTCGGCGCAGCGGACGATGATTTCTTCGTACACGAGGCCGCGCAGCGAAGTGGTGATGGCCGGCGTCTTCTGGTCCCACATGCCCGTGTCGCAGACGAGGGCGAAATCGGCATTAAGATCGGCCGCGTTTTCTTCGACCCATTCGGGGAGATGCTTGGAGCCGTCTTCCTCAGCGCCTTCAACAAGGAAGGTAATGCCGAGCGGCAACGAGCCTGTCACCGCCTTGAACGCGCGGCAGGCTTCGATGAAGGTCATAACCTGACCCTTGTCGTCGCAAGCACCGCGCGCGGAAATCGCCTTGCGGCCATCGGGCAGCGTGATGATGCGCGGCTCGAAGGGCGGCGTTTCCCACAGATCGAGCGGATCGACCGGTTGCACATCGTAATGGCCGTAAAACAGGGCGCGCTTGCCACCGGCATCGGGCGCTCTCGCGTACACGACCGGATGTCCCGCCGTGGGCCGTACAGAGGCAGAGAAGCCCAACGTCTCGAGATCGGCCTTCAACCATTCCGCCGCCTTGCGGCATTCACCGGCATAGGCGCTGTCGGTCGAGATCGACTGGATTCGCAGCCAGTCGAACAGGCGGTCGAGCGACTGATCGAGATCGGCGTCAATCCGGGCAAGGACATCATCGAGGCGAGACATGAGGGGAATCTCCGAATTACCAAGGACGCGAGAGTAAACGCCGCTCACCCGGGCGCAAGCGCCCGGACGGGAATGGCTGGTCTGCTACAGTGGCGCGTTATTTCTTGCCGCCGGTAAGGCTGCCAAGGACGCCGCGCAGAATGGCTTTGCCGATCTGCGTGCCAACCGTGCGGGCGGCCGAGGACGCCGCATTGGTAATCACACGTTCGGTGATCGAAATCTCGCGCCGCGTTGCACGGGTCGTCGTCGCCTTGCCGCGCGAGCCTGATTTGGGAACGGTGGTGGGTGCCGGGTTTGATCCGCCGCCTAGAATGCCGCCGAGCCAGCCGCCGATTCCGCCGGAGGATTGCTCCTCTTGCGGGGCGGCTGCCTCTTCGGCGCGCTTGGCCAGCAATTCAAAAGCCGATTCACGGTCGAGCGCCTGATCGTACTTACCGCGCAATCCACTTTGCGCGATGATCGCTTGTCGCTCCTGCGCCGTGAGCGGCCCAACACGTGCTGTCGGCGGCCGAATGAAGGCGCGTTCCACCATGGTGGGCGTACCCTTGCCTTCAAGTGTCGAAATCAACGCCTCGCCAACGCCCAATTGCATGATCGCTTCTTCGGTTTTGATCGCCGGATTTTGCCGGAAGGTTTCAGCCGCAGCGCGCACTGCTTTTTGGTCGCGCGGTGTGAAAGCCCGCAAGGCATGCTGAATGCGGTTGCCCAGTTGGGCCAGCACCGTGTCAGGAATATCGAGCGGATTTTGCGTGACGAAATAAACGCCGACACCCTTCGAACGAATGAGACGGACGACCTGCTCAATGGATTCCAACAAGGCCTTCGGCGCGTTGTTGAAGAGAAGATGTGCCTCATCGAAAAAGAAAACGAGCTTGGGTTTTTCGAGATCGCCGACTTCCGGCATATTCTCAAACAATTCAGCCAGCATCCACAAGAGGAACGTCGCGTAAAGGCGCGGATTGTTCATCAACTTGTCTGCGGCAAGCACGTTGATCATGCCGCGCCCATCGCGGTCCACATGCATCAAATCGTTGATATTGAGCATGGGCTCGCCGAAGAAGGCGTCGCCGCCCTGATTTTCAAGCACGAGCAAAGAGCGTTGAATGGCACCAATGCTGGCCGAGGAGACATTGCCATAAGTGTTGGTGAGTTCAGCTGCATTCTCGCCCACAAAGGTGAGCAGCGCGCGCAGATCCTTAAGATCAAGCAGCAAGAGCCCTTCTTCATCGGCAACGCGGAAGACGATATTGAGCACGCCTTCCTGCGTATCGTTCAAATCGAGCAGGCGAGCGAGCAGAAGCGGCCCCATATCGGAGACCGTCGCGCGGATCGGATGGCCATCCTTGCCAAAGAGATCCCAGAAGGTAACCGGGAAACGATCAGGCTTGAGGTCAATCCCCATCGACTGCGCGCGTTCGACAAAGACGGGCTTCATGTCGCCCGCTGCGGCGATGCCCGAGAGGTCACCCTTGATGTCGGCGGCGAAGACCGGCACGCCATTATTGGCAAACCCTTCGGCTAGAACCTGCAAAGTCACCGTCTTGCCGGTGCCGGTTGCGCCGGTTACCAGACCATGCCGGTTGGCGAGTTTCAGTTCGAGCACTTCAGGCTTGTTGCTTTTGCCTATCAGAATGCTGGTATCGGCCATTGGTCGCCTCGTCCGCCCTTCGGTCACATCCTTATAGGGTGCCACCCCAAAAACCGCTACAATCAGGGCGCGTAATGGCGTGTTCGTTGCCATTTTGGGGCAGGATACCTCCGCCCAACGAAGGGTGGCGGCCCTTCCGCCATTCTGGCAATGTCGCGCCGCAAAAGACCGGTATCGAGGCCTAAAAATGACCGCCCTGCCCTTCATCGAGCCCTTCCCGCCCGCCAGTCGCGACGATTGGATGAAGCTCGTCGAAAAAGTGCTGAAAGGCGCCGATTTCGAGAAAAAGCTCGTCGGCCGCTCCTATGATGGCATCCGCATTGAGCCGCTCTACCCCAAGGCTGACGGCAAGGCCCCCTTGGCGGGCCGTGCACCGGGCGCGCCTTGGGTCATTCTTCAGCGTGTCGACCATCCAAATGCAGTCGAGGCGAACCGTCTCGCGCTTACCGATCTTGAGAATGGCGCGACTGGGCTCTCCTTGGTGTTCAAAGCGGGACCGCAAGCCTTCGGCTTCGGGCTCGAAGACAAGGCCGATGCCGTCGCAGAAGCGCTCGAGGGCATCTATCTCGATGCTGGCGTTCTCATTTCCCTCGAAGTGGGGGCTAAGGGCCGCGATGCGGCGCACGCAATCGTCGAGACCGCTAAGCGCCGTGGAATCGAACCGGCGGACTGCAACATTGCGTTCGGCCTCGATCCCATTGGCGTTTGGATGGGCACAGGCTTCAAGCCCGGCGATGGCGCCGATATGGGCCGCCGCATATCCGAAGCGGTTCGCGATCTTCATGCGCGCGGGTTCAAAGGCCCGTTCATCAAGGCCGATGGCCGCATCGTCCATGAAGCCGGCGGGTCGGAAGCGCAGGAACTCGGCAGCGCACTTGCGCTTGCGGTGTTTTACATGCGCGCATTGGAAGCCGCAGGGTTCACGCTTGATCAAGCGCGCGATGCCATTGAATTCCGCCTCTCGGCCGATGCCGACCAATTTCTTGGGATTGCCAAATTCCGTGCGATCCGTGCCCTGTGGGCAAGCGTGCAGCAGGCCTGCGGTTTGCAGCCGAAGCACGCCCTTGTCAGCGCGACAACATCTGCACGCATGATGACCAAGCGCGACCCTTGGGTGAACCTGTTGCGTGAAACGACTGCTGTTTTCGCAGCGGGCATCGGCGGTGCCGATGGGATCACCACGCTGCCCTTTACGCAGGCGCTCGGTTTGCCAGACGCTTTCGCGCGCCGCTTGGCGCGCAATACGCAACTCATTCTGCTGGAAGAATCCAATCTCGCGCGGGTCGCCGATCCTGCGGCAGGTGCCGGCGGAATGGAAGCTTTGACGGGCGCCTTGATTGAGCAGGCTTGGTCGGTGTTCCAGAGCCTCGAAAAGCAGGGCAGCATTTATGACGCCGTAGCGTCGGGTACTTTCGTGGCGGACGTTGCGAAAGTGCGCGATCTGCGTGCCAAAGCCATCGCGTCACGCAAGGATCCGATCACTGGCGTGAGCGAATTTCCGAATGTCCTGGAAGAGCCTGTCGCCGTTTTGAAGCCTGCACCCATCAACACGCAGGACGCACCGTTGAAACCGATCCGTCTTGCCGCCGAATACGAAATGCTCCGCGATGCGGCGGACCACGCGAAACACGCAGCGATCTTTCTTGCCAATCTGGGGCCGATTGCGGCGTTCACGGCGCGCGCCATGTTCACGAAGAATTTCTTCGAAGCGGGCGGCATGAAGGCCATAGGCAATGATGGCTTTGCGAAAGATGGCAAGACCGACATTGCGGCCCTCGTAGCTGCATTTAAAAAGTCGGGCGCACAGCTTGCCTGCCTATGCTCGTCTGACGATCTTTATGCAACGGAAGCGGCTGAGGCCACGCGTGCGCTGAAAGCGGCCGGTGCGAAAGCGATTTACCTCGCAGGGCGACCGGGCGACCTCGAAGCGGCGCTGAAAGCGGCAGGCGTTGACGATTTTGTGTTTATGGGGCTCGACGTATTAGCGAGCCTGAAAGCCGCGCATGCACGGCTTTCCATTCGCGTGGAGGGTTGAGCCATGACGAAGATTCCCAACTTCGAGAGCCTTGCTTTCTCAGCTGCTGCAAACAGTGTACCGCAAGGCGGCGACGCATGGATGACACCGGAGGAAATTCCGGTGAAGCCAGTCTATACGGACGCGGATCGTCATGGCCTCGGCCATATCGACACGATGCCGGGCCTTGCGCCCTTCCTGCGCGGTCCCTACCCAACCATGTATGTGAACCAGCCTTGGACCGTTCGCCAATATGCAGGGTTCTCGACGGCTGAGGATTCCAACGCGTTCTATCGGCGTAATCTTGCCGCTGGACAAAAAGGTCTCTCGGTCGCGTTCGATCTGGCGACACATCGTGGTTATGATTCCGACCATCCGCGCGTGGCTGGCGATGTCGGCATGGCCGGTGTCGCGATTGATTCCATCTACGACATGCGCACGCTGTTCTCGGGCATACCGCTCGATCAGATGAGCGTGTCAATGACGATGAATGGCGCAGTTCTGCCGGTGCTGGCGCTCTACATCGTGGCGGCTGAAGAGCAAGGCGTATCGCCCGACAAGCTCGCAGGCACAATCCAGAACGATATTCTCAAAGAATTCATGGTGAGGAACACCTATATCTATCCGCCCGCCCCTTCGATGCGGATTATCTCGGACATTTTCGCGTTCACATCGCAGAACATGCCGAAATTCAATTCGATTTCGATTTCCGGCTATCACATGCAGGAAGCGGGCGCGACGCAAGATCTCGAACTCGCTTATACGCTCGCCGATGGCGTCGAATACATCCGCGCCGGCATTAAAGCGGGCCTTACCGTCGATCAATTTGCGCCGCGCCTGTCGTTCTTCTGGGCGATTGGCATGAATTTCTTCATGGAAGTTGCCAAGTTACGCGCTGCGCGTCTGTTGTGGGCGAAACTGGTGAAGGGATTCAATCCGCAAAGCGAAAAATCCTTGCCCCTGCGTACTCATTCGCAAACATCCGGCTGGTCGCTGACCGCACAAGACGTGTTCAACAATGTTGTGCGCACACAGATCGAGGCGATGGCGGCGACGCAAGGCCATACGCAATCGCTCCATACCAATGCGCTCGATGAAGCGCTGGCTCTTCCGACGGATTTCTCGGCTCGAATCGCGCGCAATACGCAGCTTTTCCTGCAACAAGAAAGCGGCACCACACGCATCATCGATCCATGGGGCGGTTCGTTTTATGTCGAGCGGCTGACGACGGAGCTCGCAGCCAAAGCGTGGGCGCATATCGAAGAAGTCGAGCAGCTCGGTGGGATGGCGAAAGCCATCGAAGCCGGCATTCCCAAGCTCCGCATCGAAGAAGCGGCCGCGAAAACGCAGGCCCGCATCGATGCCGGACGGCAGGCTGTGATAGGCGTCAACAAATATCGTCCAACGGATGAAAAGCCGATCGATGTGCTCAAGGTCGACAATTCGGCGGTGCGGACGCAGCAGCTTGAAAAACTGGCGCGCCTGAAAGCGGAACGCGACCCCAAAGCCGTCGACGCGGCGCTGAAAGCGCTGACCGAAGGCGCGAAGAGCAATGGCAATCTGCTGGCGCTCGCCATCGATGCAGCGCGCGCCAAGGCCACGGTCGGCGAAATTTCGATGGCTCTCGAAAACGTGTTTGGTCGCCATCGCGCAGAAATCCGTTCGATCAGCGGTGTTTACAAGCGGGAGGTCGGCACCATGTCGGATGCGGTCAATCGCGTGCAAGCCATGGTGGAGGCGTTCGAGGAGAACGATGGGCGCCGGCCGCGCCTTCTCGTCGCCAAGATGGGCCAGGATGGCCATGATCGTGGCCAGAAAGTCATCGCTTCCGCATTTGCGGATCTCGGTTTCGATGTCGACATCGGGCCGCTTTTTGCGACGCCAGACGAAGCGGCACGCCAAGCGGTCGAGAACGACGTGCATATTGTCGGTGTATCGTCGCTCGCCGCCGGGCATCTCACGCTGGTGCCAGAACTCAAAGCGGCGCTAGCGAAGGAAGGTCGCCCCGACATCATGATCGTAGTGGGCGGCGTGATCCCGCCGCAGGATTTCCAGGCGCTCTATGATGCGGGCGCTTCGGCTATCTTCCCGCCCGGCACCGTCATTGCCGAAGCGGCGGAAAACCTCCTCAACGAGCTTAATGGTAAGCTGGGCTATGTACAGAAAAGCGCGGCCGAATAGAGAGTGCTGACGTCGCGGAGGGAGCGTGATCCAATTCCACCATGACAATCACCGCACCCACCATTGAGGATCTGAGCCGCGATCTCCGCGCGCTGGTGCCGGAGTTGAAAGCGCGTGACGTGACCCGGCTTGCGATTTTAGGGTCGCGCGCACGCGGCGACCATCGCCTCGATAGCGATCTCGACGTGTTGATCGAGGTCGATGATGCGGCCGGATTCGGTGTGTTTGCTTTTGCAAGCCTCAGCGAATTGCTAACCGATACGACTGGCCTCACAGTAAGGCCTGTTTTTGCGACCGATTTTCAACCTGATATTCCCGACGATTTGATTGAGATTTTCAATGAAGCTAACCTTTCAAGACAGGCTCGGGCATAGGCTCGAAGCCATCGATGAAATCGACGACCTTACTGCATAGAAACGTCCCCTGACCCGGATCGAGCGGGCGGCAATGGAGCGGTTCTTCGAAATCGTCTGCGAAGCCTCGTGCCATATAACTGCCGCTTTAAAGGCCCGATATCCAGACAGGCCTTGGCGTAGAATTGCCATCTCGGCAATGCATTGCGGCATGACGATGATGCTATTGGTATGGAGAGACTGGTCAAAATCGCCAGACACGATATGAATCATCCGCGCACTGTAGCGGCTGCGCTGTCTGTAGCATCCTCTCCTCCGGAGCCTTCCTTATGACCAACCCCATTCTCGTCGAAGTCAGCCGCGGCACGCGCGTCGAATCGAAACATCGCGGCGCCTTCGCAGTCGTCGATGCCAAGGGCGGGGTCGTGGCCTCAGCAGGCGACATTGATACGCCAGTGTTTCCACGTTCAGCGGTGAAGGCGTTCCAGGCGATCCCGTTGTTCGAGAGCGGTGCGGCCGACAAATATCAACTCACCGACGCCGAGATTGCGCTGTGCGTTGCATCCCATTCGGGCGAACCGGAGCATGCCGCCACCGCTGCCGGTATTTTGAAAAAGGCTGGCCTCGACAAGGAGGCATTGGAATGCGGTGCGCATTGGCCAATGGGCGATGCTGCTACCCGCGCTTTGGCCGCTAAGCATGAAGAACCCACTGCGCTTCACAATAATTGCTCGGGCAAGCATTCCGGCTTTCTCTGCTTTGCATGCGCCGCCGATTTCGATCCCAAAGGTTATGTCGGGCGCGCCCATCCGGTGCAGCGCGAGATCAAAATCGTGTGCGAGGCCATGACAGGGGCCACACTTGGTGACGATGTCTGCGGCACCGATGGATGTTCGATTCCGACTTATGCCGCGCCGCTGCATGGCATTGCGCAAGGGTTCGCCCAGCTCGGTACGGGGTATGGGCTTGAGCCGAAACGCGCCGAAGCGGCGCGCCGCATCTTCAAAGCCGTTGCGGCCCATCCCTTCATGGTGGCGGGCACGGGCCGTTTCGATACCGATGCGATGAACATTCTGCGCGAACGCGTTTTCATGAAGACAGGCGCGGAAGGCGTCTACTGCGCGTCGTTTCCTGAGCTTGGCTATGGCATCGCGCTCAAAATCGACGATGGCGCCACCCGCGCCTCGCAAGCGGTGATGGAAGCGCTGATTACAAATTTTCTCCCGCTCGACGATGAGACGAAGTTGAAGTTGCGTGCGCTGGGCGAACCGCATTTGAAGAATTGGAACAAGATCGAAGTCGGTACTGTGCGCGCGGTGGTGTGAGCCACATCCTCGCGCGACCGCGACACTGCCGAGTGCTAATGTCTGCGGCGGGCTTGTGCTAGCAACATGGCGCCCAATTCCTCGCCGGCTTTGGCCATGCGCTTGATGCCATCGCGGGACAATTTCGGCACATGCACGAAGATGCATGGCGCATCGGGCCTTTCACCCAACGCAGTGAATAAGACAGCGTTGCAGAGATAAGCGCCGGCATTATTCGAGAGCGTCGGCTTGAATCCTTGCCGCTGAATGGTCAAGCGTAACGGCTCAAGCGCGACACACACATTGCGGATAAGCGGTGCATGGTCGTCGAGTTTGCGCGATTTCGGCCTTGTTCCGGAGGCATCGACAGAGAGTGGCCGCGTGCGATTTTCTCCGCGTTTCTCCAAGCGCGGTTGTTTCGTCCGCGCAGCAATGCCGAACATTAAGATGGCATCGGGCTTTTCGCTCGCGATCAAGGCAGCCAGATCTGGCAGCGCCGCATAGGTGACGATCAATTCATGCGCCGATACCTGCACGCCCTGCCGCTTCAGCCGTGCCGAACGGCCAATCGCCAGAGCAATCTGGCCGCTTGGATTGCGGTGCACGCCGGGAAAAGGTCCGAAGCCGGTAACGAGGAGTTTCATGCAAGCCCCGCCAAGGCAAGCACGTCTTCGGCTGCCGCCGTGGCCGTAAGCCGGCCATCGGCCACCTTTTGTTCGATCTCAGGCAAGCAGGCGCGCACAGTGCGATCATCGCGTAAACGGCCCAACAGGCGATCTTCGATCATCGCCCACATCCATTTCACGTCCTGTGCGCGGCGACGGGCGGCGAATTCGCCACTCGCCAAGAAACGCGTACGATGCTCGACGATCTTCTCCCACATTTCCTTGAGGCCCTGATTGGCGAGACCGGAAATCATCACCACAGGCGGCGACCAATTGGGCGACGCAGGCGCTAGAATATGCAGTGCTGCGCGATATTCAGCCGCTGCGGCGCGCGCGCGATTAGCACCGTCGCCGTCGGCTTTGTTGACAGCGATCATATCGGCCAACTCAAGCACACCCTTCTTGATGCCTTGCAATTCGTCTCCTGCACCCGGCAACATCAGGACGAGGAAGAAATCCGTCATGTCGGCCACAGCCGTTTCAGATTGGCCGATACCGACCGTTTCGACCAAGACAACATCGAAACCTGCGGCCTCGCAAAGCAGCATTGTTTCGCGCGTGCGCGATGCCACACCACCCAGCGTGCCGGATGATGGCGATGGACGAATGAAAGCGTTGCGGTCCACCGCAAGGCGCTGCATCCGCGTTTTGTCGCCAAGGATCGAACCGCCCGTGCGCGATGAAGACGGATCGACCGCGAGAACCGCAACTTTATGTCCAGCCTCGGTCAGGTTGGCGCCCAACATGTCGATGGTGGTCGATTTGCCGACACCGGGCACGCCGGTGACGCCGACGCGCATCGCCTGCCCGGTCCGCGGCAGGAGCATCTGCAAAAGGTCGCGTGCCTGCGCCCTGTGGTCGGCGCGCTTGCTCTCAACAAGGGTGATGGCGCGCGCCAAAGCGGCGCGATCGCCCCCGATCAGGGCGTCGGACAGAGATTTCAGGCACACGGCTTCGCGGGCGGCACTCATCCCTTTCTCCATAAAGGGGCCATGGGGGCTGAGTCATCTGCGAGAAGCAGCCCAGAACCGAGAAATCCCCATCTTGTGGCGGGGTGTTTCCTTGACCGGACAGCGGGCTCATTGAATAAACAAGCCATGGCTTTCGGTTTTGGCTCATTCTCACGTTCAACCGCAGCGGCGGCGCTCGCCTTGTGCCTCGGCGCCTGTGCGTCCGGTCCGCCGAAATCGGCGCTCGAAGCGCTTGGCAGCGTGCCTGACGGGTCAGTCGCAGTTCCGATCCTTGTTGCCACGACACGGGAGCGAGCCGCTGAACCGCCGGGCCTGATGTTCTCGGGCGACCGCGCGCGCGAACTCAATTATGCCGATGTCACGATTTCGATGCCACCTAATCACCAAACGGGGCAGTTGGAGATTGGATCCGATCCGCGCAAATCCATTGCCGTCGTCTCGCGCGACTATCTCGACAAGCGCGAATTTCTGACGAAGGTGCGCACGGAATTGGCAAAGCGCAAACTGGCAGATCGCGACGTTCTCATCTTCATCCACGGGTACAATACGCGCTTCGACGAGGCTATTTTCCGGTTCGCGCAGATTGTTTACGACGCGAAATTCAAGGGCGTGCCGGTCCTGTTCACATGGCCATCGCGCGGCGAATTGCTGGCCTATCCCTATGATCGCGAGAGCGCTGTCTATTCGCGCGACGATCTCGAGCAGACGCTCATCTTGCTTGCCCGCGAGAGTGGCGCACGGCAAATCGACCTTCTCGCACATTCCATGGGCAATATGTTGACGATGGAAGTGTTGCGACAGGCCAAGATCCGCGGCAATCCGACATTCAATGGCAAGCTTGGCTATGTGATGTTGGCCGCACCCGACGTCGACATCGATGTATTCCGGCGGCAATTACTGACATTCGGTCGCTTCCCGAAGCCTGTGACGATATTCACGTCGAATGATGACAAAGCGCTCAACATTTCGAAATTCGTTTGGCAGAGCGAGGACCGTGCCGGTTCATTCCAAGTGACCGATCCGGCCGTTACAGAGAAATTGAAATCGCTCAACATCAGCGTGATAGACCTGTCGGATGTGAAAACCAGCGATAGTCTCAACCATGCGAAATTCGCCGCCTCACCGGAAATCGTGCAGATGATCGGCAATCGCCTCGCGACGGATTCCTACCCCACGCGCGGTGCCTCCCTCGGTGACAAGATGGGCATGTTCGCTGGCGCAGTCGGCAAGACGGTCGGGACGGCGGCGGGCCTCGCGGTCGACCTGCCTGTCGGTGTCGTCAGCGGCGTCGCTTCAGGTGTTTCGGATGCGACGGCTTCAACACAACCGCGCTAGGTTCTGCCGTTTTCCCGACATGATCGACTGGCAAGAAGAGGTCGCGCCTGAGGCGCACCTTTAACCTTTCATAAACTTGCCCGGATTAGGCCCGATGGCCAATCCCAATGATCGCTGACAATGACCTCGTTTCGGACCTCATGGCCTTCCCTTTTCATTGCAGGGGCGCTGAGCCTCTCGCTCACGGCGTGTGCAAGCATGCCTGGGATGCCATCTGCCTCACTGCCGTCAGACAGCCTGTTCGGGGAAAAAAAGCCCGCGACCTTGGTGCAGGAATTCGTCGTCACAACGCGGAAAGACCTTGGCTCGCCGACAGGCGAATCGGGGCAAGCGAAATTCCTCACGACGACAGTCAGCGTTCCGCCGGGCCATGAGACGGGGGTCATCGAACTACCCAGCATCACACCGGAGAGCAAAAGGCGGCATTTCGTGATCGTTGGGCAACGCAAGCTCGATGAGGCGCAATTCAATGCCGAGATCGCTGCGCAAGTCTCGGGACGCGTAGGCGTCAGCCGCGACGTGCTGGTGTTCATTCATGGTTTCAACACGGGCTATGACGAGGCACGGTTCCGTCTCGCCCAGATTGTCACCGATTCCGGTTTCACTGGTGTGCCGGTGCTGTTTACATGGCCCTCACGCAACAAGTTTCTGGCCTATGGATCTGACCGCGAAAGCGCGACCGCCTCGCGCGATGCGCTGGAAAAGCTTCTGCGCGATCTCGGCCAGACGCCTGGCGTTGGACGGGTTCATGTGCTCGCTCATTCCATGGGTACGTTCCTCGCTATGGAAGCGCTGCGACAGAATGCGATTGCCGGATACCCCAATCTCAATGGCAAGCTCGGCGATGTCATGCTGGCCGCACCCGATATCGATCTCGACGTGTTCCGCAGTCAAATCGCGCGGATCGGCAAGGCGGCGCAGATCTCGGTTTTCGCAGCGGCGGATGATAGAGCCTTGTCGCTTTCCTCGACGTTGGCTGGCGATCGGCAGCGCGTCGGTGCCCTCAACCTCGATGATCCGAAGCAACGGGAAGAAATCGCCCGGTTGGGTGTCCGCGTCTATGATCTGACCGCAAGCAAAGGCGCGGACCTTTTCCGCCATGGGACCTTCGCCGAGGCGCCGCAAGTGGTCAGAGCCATTGGCGCCCAACTGGCCGAGCCGCGAGTCGAAGATCGGCAAGCCCAGTCCTATGTCGATGAAGAGGCCATCAAATTGACGCTGACCCAGCCGCCGGCGACGCCGCCTGCCGGCTCGGTGAGTACATCGCCTCTCGCCCCCCTGCCCGACGCGACAGGAACGGCCAGCCAGCCCAAGATGTAACCCGCGCTTGCGCCGCGGCGGGAGCCGTTTAAAAGGCGCGAGAGGACAGGCGGAGGGCATTCCATGCGGATCGCGATGATCGGGTCGGGCTATGTGGGCCTCGTCTCCGGGGCATGCCTTGCCGATTTCGGCCATGATGTCATCTGCATCGACAAGAACGAAGACAAGATTGCCGCATTGCGCCAAGGCGTGATGCCGATCTTCGAGCCCGGGCTTGCCGAACTCGTTGCCAAGAACGTCCGCGAAGGCCGGTTGGCTTTCTCCACGTCCCTTGCCTCAGGGGTGAAAGACGCCGACGCCGTCTTCATCGCCGTGGGCACGCCCTCGCGCCGTGGCGATGGCCATGCGGACCTTTCCTATGTCTATGCAGCAGCCGAAGAGATCGCGCAGGAGATTGATGGCTATACGGTCATCGTTACCAAATCGACGGTGCCTGTCGGCACCGGCGACGAAGTGGAAGCGATCATCCGCAAAGCGCGGCCCGATGCGGATTTCGCTGTTGTCTCAAATCCCGAATTTCTACGCGAAGGCGCTGCGATCGGCGATTTCAAACGTCCCGACCGTATCGTCGTCGGTACTGAGGATCCGCGCGCCCGCGAGGTGATGAAAGAAATCTATCGTCCGCTTTATTTGAACGAGCCGCCGCTTGTCTTCACAGCGCGCCGCACATCTGAACTCATCAAATATGCCGCCAATGCTTTTCTCGCGGTGAAGATCACCTTCATCAACGAAATCGCTGACCTGTGCGAGCAGGTGGGTGCCAATGTGCAAGAAGTCGCGCGCGGCATCGGGCTCGATAATCGCATCGGCGCAAAATTCCTGCATGCGGGACCGGGCTATGGTGGCTCCTGCTTTCCGAAAGACACGCAGGCACTGGTCAAGACGGGGCAGGATTTTGGTGCACCGCTGCGCATCGTCGAAACCGTTGTCGACGTCAATGACCGCCGCAAGGAGAAAATGGCAACCAAGATCGTGGCCGCCTGCGGCGGCTCTGTTGCGGGCAAGACGATTGCCATTCTCGGGCTCGCCTTCAAGCCGAACACCGACGACATGCGCGAGGCTCCCTCGCTTGTGATCATTGAAGAGCTGAAAAAGGCGGGCGCCACGATCCGCGCCTTCGACCCCGAGGCGATGGAGCAGGCCAAGACGATGATGGGCGGCATCGCCTTCGCTCAAAATGCCTATGAATGCGTGGCCGGAGCCGATGCGCTCGCCATTGTCACCGAATGGGATGCGTTCCGTGCGCTCGATCTCGACCGTGTGAAGGGGGCGATGAAGAGCCCCACCGTGATCGATCTACGCAATATCTACCGGCCTGACGATATGCGGAAACGGGGCTTTTCCTACATCAGCGTCGGTCGCAATTGATCCGCAACGGTTAGACGGCCGCTGCATGGCCGCTCCGCCGAGGCTGCGTTGTTGCATAGCTGCCGCAGGGGGCCAGAGAAGCGCTGAACAAGCTCAAAATATGGCCATTGGAGCATGGTCGAATCCGGCTTGTTTGGTTAAAGGGAGCGCTTCCCAGCGCTTTGCTGGACATTCCATTTAACAAACACGCGTGCCATGCCCCCGTTTCGTAATCTGACCCGCCGTAGTTTTGTCCTTGCGCTCGCAGCCTCGGCTGCAGCCTGCCAACATCAGGCAGCCACGGTGCCAGAGGAGGTCGAAAGCGACGACGAATGGTACATCGGCTCTATGCCGGACAAGCCTTACGACATTCCGCTTGTCGACCGGTCCAAGATGAAGCCGGAACTGGCCCGACAGACCGTGGCCTATAATGGCGGCGAAAAGCCCGGTACGATCATTGTCGACATCGACCAGCGCTTCCTCTTCCTCGTTCAACCCGGCGATACCGCCATTCGCTATGGCATCGGGGTGGGGCGCCAAGGCTTCTCTTGGCGTGGCATGGCCTATGTCGGGCGCAAGGCTGTTTGGCCGGACTGGCGCCCCACGGCCACCATGAAGCGGCTCCTCAAGAACCTACCCGACCACATGGAAGGGGGGCTCAATAGCCCGCTCGGCGCGCGCGCGCTCTATCTCTATCAGAACGGGCACGACATTCTGTTCCGCATCCATGGTACAAATGAACCGTGGAGCATTGGCGAACAGGTTTCGTCGGGTTGCATCCGCCTTCTGAACGAAGACATTTACGACCTCTATAATCGCGTCGATGTCGGAACGACCGTAATCGTGAAGAAGAATGGCCGTCTGCGCACCTGATTGCAGGCGGTCCAGATTTTTGATCTAAGACGGGGACAGGGAGTGTCCGATGCAGACCTTTTTCGTCGAGATCAAATGCAAGCTCGGTAAGACCTATGACGTCGCAAGCCGTCTGGCCGATGCCGAGATCGCTTCGGAAATCTACTCCATTGCCGGGAATTTCGACATTCTGGCCAAATTCCATTTGGACGATGGCATCGATATCGGCCATTTCGTGGGCGAGAAAGTGCAGACGATCCCCGATATCGTCGACACCCACACCATCCTGACCTTTAAAGCTTTTTGAACTTTTCGTAGCCGCGAAGCCTGCTACTCAAGCGTGAGCGGGATCGAGTTTCGCTGGCTCTAGTTGGACCGACTCGCCGCAACCGCAGGCCGAGGTCTGGTTCGGATTATTGAACACGAACTGGCTCGCAAGCTTATCCGTTTTGAAATCCATCTCGGTGCCGAGCAGAAACAAGACCGCTTTCGGGTCGACAAGCACAGTCGCACCCTTCTCTGTCACCACCTCGTCGCCCAGGCGCACCGTTTCAGCCGCTTCAATCGTATAGGCCATGCCGGCGCAACCGCCATTCTTGACGCCTACGCGGATGCCGACAATCGGGGTTTTCGAGCCCTCAACGATCTGGCGCACGCGGTCGGCGGCGGCATCGGAGAGGCTCATCACTTTCAGGCTCAGGCCCATTTTTCCTCCTTGGCCGGGTTCAAGGCCCGGATCGGAATGGAACAAATGTAGGACGTTGCGGGCAGAATGAAAAGGCCCTGCGGATTACCACATATCGAGTGCGACGCGCGCCTCATCCGACATGCGGCTTTGATCCCACGGCGGATCGAAGGTCATGTTGACGGTTGCGCTCTGGACGCCCTCGACCATGCTCACCGCATTCTCAACCCAACCGGGCATTTCACCGGCAACCGGGCAACCCGGCGCCGTCAACGTCATGTCGATGTTCACGTGCCGCTCGTCATTGATATCGACCCGGTAGATGAGGCCCAGCTCATAGATGTCAGCCGGGATTTCGGGATCATAGACGGTCTTTAACGCAGCAATGATGCCATCGGTCAGACGATCGATCTCTTCCGGCGTCAGCGCAGTCGCCGGAATGATCGCCGGGCGGTTCGGCTGAACTTCGTCTTCGACGGGCGTCGTGGCCATTGTGGGGGACCTTCCTCAACCGAACAGAGTTTCGGCCTTTTGCAACGCCTCGGCAAGAACATCAACCTCAGCCTTGGTGTTGTAAAAAGCGAATGACGCACGGCAGGTCGAGGTTACGCCGTAGCGCGCCAGCAAAGGCTGGGCACAATGCGTTCCGGCGCGAACAGCAACACCCTGCCGGTCGATGATGGTCGCCACATCATGTGCATGAGCGCCCTTCATCTCGAACGAGACGATGGCACCCTTGTTTTTCGCATGACCGAAAATGCGCAGCGAATTCATCGCGCCGAGGCGTTCCATCGCATAATCACGCAGCGCATTTTCTTGCGCGAGGATCGCATCTCGCCCCACTTGCATCATGTAATCAATCGCTGCGCCGAGCCCGATCGCTTGCACGATGGGCGGCGTGCCTGCCTCGAAACGATGCGGTGGCTCGTTATAAGTGACGTAATCTTCCGTCACGACAGAGATCATTTCCCCGCCGCCGTTGAAAGGCGGCATGGCAGCCAGCAAATCACGCTTGCCGTAGAGCACACCGATACCGGTCGGTCCGTACACTTTGTGGCCGGTGAAAACATAGAAATCGGCATCCAGCGCACAAACGTCGACAGGCAAATGCACAGCACCCTGCGAGCCATCGACGAGAACCTTAATGCCATGCGCGTGCGCAATGCGAATGATCTCGGCAACAGGTGCAACCGTTCCTAGCACATTCGACATGTGCGTGACGGCGATCATCTTGGTGCGCGGCGTGATGAGCTTTTCGATTTCGGCGGCATCGAGATGGCCCGCTTCGTCAACCATCGCCCATTTGATCACGGCGCCGTGACGCTCGCGCCAGAACGTCCATGGCACGATGTTGGAGTGGTGCTCCATGATGGAAAGGATGATTTCATCGCCCTCGCCAATCTCGGCCATGCGACCATAGCTCGACGCGACGAGATTGATCGCTTCAGTCGCAGACCGTGTGAAGATGATCTCATCCGTTGAAGCGGCATTTAGAAACGCACGTACTTTTTCGCGCGCGCCTTCGAACCCTTCGGTCGCCGCATTGGCGAGATAATGCAGACCGCGATGCACATTGGCGTATTCGTGCTCGTAAGCCTGCACCATCCGGTCGATCACCTGACGCGGCTTTTGCGCAGACGCAGCATTGTCGAGATAGACCAGGGGCTTGCCGTAAACCTCCATCGCCAGCGCCGGGAAATCGCCGCGTATCTTTTCGATGTCGAAGCCTATTGTGTCTGTACTCACTTGGCCGCCCTCGCGAGAAGCCAAGCTTGCGTCTGCGCCTCCAGCGCTTCGCGCACGACGTCGTTTTCGATTTTCTCGAGTGCCTCGCCGACAAAGGCGGCTAGCATCAAGGCTTCCGCTTCCGGCTTCGGCAAACCGCGCGCGCGCAGATAAAACAAGAGATCGTCATCGAGCGCGCCGCAGGTGGCGCCATGGCCGCAGGCCACGTCGTCGGCGAAGATTTCAAGCTCGGGCTTGTTGTACATCGTCGCATCGTCGGTCAGCAGGATGGCCTGGCTCATCATGCGGCCGTCCGTCTTCTGGGCGATGGGCTGCACGACGATCTTGCCTTGGAAAACGCCCACGGCCTCGTCGTCGATCACATGCTTGAACAATTCACGGCTCTCACCATGCGGCATAGCGTGATCGACATAGAGCGTCGAATCCGCGTGCTGCTTGCCCTTGAGAAGTGCGGCGCCAGAGACATCAAGCTTGATATGCTCGCCGGAGAAGCGCGCAAACACTTGGTGGCGCGCAAGAGCCGGTCGCATCACAAAACTCAACGATTTGAATTCTGCCGCTTCGCCGAGATCGGTGCCGAGCGAAGAGAGATCGATCGCCGCATCGCCATGCGCGTTGAGCCGGATATGCTGGATGTTCGACTTCGCACCGGCCTTGATTTCAACAACGGCATTGGTCTGATAGGCGATACCGTCGCCACCCTGATGCGCTTCGATCAAGGTGACCGCTGCACCTTCTCCCACCGTGACAAGGACACGCGGATAGATCGCGCGCGCTTCTTGCCCCATGACGATGAAGCGGAGATAGATCGGCTTGTCGATCGATACACCCTTCTCGATATCGATCACGACGCCGCCTTGCATGAACGCAGCGTTGAGCGCGAGTGCGGAATCGTCTGCCTTCGCCATTGTGCCGAGAGCATCGATACCTGCGCCGGTCGAGAGCGCTTCTGCGAGATTGTGCACAGACACGCCCTTCGCCGCCACAGTAGACAGCGATGGGACGAAATGACCGTTCACGATCACCAAACGGTGCGCGTCCAATTCCGCAAATACATCGCCGGATTTGAGGCAGCTATCGGATTGGCCAAGCGCGGCAGCATCAACTGCATTGAGCGCGTCCGCAAGCGGCAGAGCATCGCGCAAAGCGGTCCGCAGATCGGTGTATTTCCATTCCTCAACACGGCGATGGGGCAAGCCCTTCGCCTCGAAACGGTTGAAAGCAGCTTCGCGCAGCGCGATCACATGCGCATTGCCGGGCAGGCTTTTGCGCGCGGCGGGAAAGGCCGCGATCAATGCATTCTCCGCAGATGTGCGGATCGGTGTGACGTCAGACATCATTCACCTCACGCGGCCAACGTCTTGTAATCGGCATAGCCATTGGCTTCGAGTTCGAGCGCCAGTTCCTTGCCGCCCGACTTCACCACTTGGCCGTGCGCCATCACATGCACCGTATCCGGCACGATGTAGTTGAGCAGGCGCTGATAATGGGTGATGACGAGGAAAGAGCGATCCTTCGCGCGCAAGCGATTAACGCCTTCGGAGACGACTTTGAGCGCGTCGATGTCGAGGCCGGAATCGGTCTCGTCGAGAATGCAGAATTTCGGCTCGAGCAGTGCCATCTGCAGAATTTCCATGCGCTTTTTCTCGCCGCCCGAGAAGCCGACATTGAGGCCGCGCTTGAGCATGTCCTGCGGAATGCCGAGATGGCCCGCCTGATCGCGGACACGCTTCATAAATTCCGCTGTCGACAATTCCTCATCGCCGCGCGCCTTGCGCTGCGCCTGCATTGCCGCCTTCAAGAATGTCATCGTTGCGACGCCCGGAATTTCGAGCGGATATTGGAAGGCGAGGAAAACACCCGCAGCGGCGCGCGCATCCGGATCCATCTCAAGCACGTTTTCGCCATCGAGTAGGATTTCACCATCGTGAATTTCGTAATCTGGCTTGCCTGCGATGACATAGGAAAGCGTCGACTTACCCGAACCGTTCGGGCCCATGATGGCGGCGACCTCACCATCGTGAACGGTGAGGTTCAGGCCGTTGAGGATTTTCTTGTCTTCGATCGAGACGTGGAGATTGCGAATTTCAAGCATGGGGGTGGTCCTTGGAATGATGTGCGAGGCGTCGGATCAACCGACCGAGCCTTCGAGCGAAATGGAGATGAGTTTCTGGGCTTCGACAGCGAACTCCATCGGGAGTTGCTGCAACACGTCTTTCACGAAGCCGTTGACGATGAGCGCGGTCGCCTCTTCTGCCGAGAGGCCACGCTGCATGCAGTAGAAGAGCTGATCTTCCGAGATTTTCGAGGTCGTCGCTTCATGCTCGAAGATCGATGAGCCGTTCTTGCTTTCGATATAAGGCACCGTATGGGCACCGCAATTGTTGCCGATGAGCAGCGAGTCGCAATTGGTGAAATTGCGCGCGCCGGTCGCGCGGCGATGGGCCGAGACGAGGCCGCGATAGGTGTTCTGCGAGTGACCGGCAGAAATACCCTTCGAGATAATCCGGCTTGTGGTGTTCTTGCCGAGATGGATCATCTTGGTGCCGGAATCGACCTGCTGGCGGCCATTCGACACGGCGATCGAATAAAACTCACCACGAGAACCTTCGCCGCGCAAAATGCATGACGGATATTTCCACGTGATCGCCGAGCCAGTTTCCACCTGCGTCCAGCTGATCTTTGAATTCTTGCCACGGCAATCGCCACGCTTGGTGACGAAATTATAGATGCCGCCCTTGCCATCCTTGTCGCCGGGATACCAGTTCTGGACGGTTGAATACTTGATTTCCGCGTCGTCGAACGCGATGAGCTCGACCACAGCGGCGTGCAACTGATTTTCATCGCGCTGCGGCGCGGTACAACCTTCGAGGTAAGAGACGTAAGCGCCCTCTTCCACGATGATCAATGTCCGCTCAAACTGACCCGTATTCTTTTCATTGATGCGGAAATAGGTCGACAATTCCATCGGGCAGCGGACGCCCTTCGGCACATAGACGAAGGAACCATCGGTGAAGACAGCCGAATTCAGCGTTGCATAATAATTGTCCGTCACCGGCACGACTGTGCCGATATACTTCTTCACGAGCTCTGGATGTTCATGCAGTGCTTCTGAAATCGAGCAGAAGATCACGCCTGCTTTTTTCAACTCTTCCTTGAAGGTTGTTGCGACCGAAACAGAGTCGAACACGGCGTCAACCGCGACTTTCGATTGCTGCACGCCCGCAAGAATTTCCTGCTCGCGGAGCGGAATACCAAGCTTTTTATAAGCGTCGAGAATGGCCGGATCGACATCGTCGATCGTCTTGGGCGCCGCATTCATCTTCGGCGCGGCGTAATAATGAATGTCCTGAAAATCGATTTCCGGATATTCGACGCGCGCCCATGTCGGCTCGCGCATGGTCAGCCAGCGACGATAAGCATCAAGCCGCCATTCCAGCATCCAAGCCGGCTCTTTCTTCTTGGCCGAAATCAAGCGGACAATATCTTCGCTGAGCCCTTTGGGAGCCTTGTCCACTTCGAGATGGGTCTCGAAGCCGTATTTGTACTGGTCGACGTCGATCGCCTTGACTTGTTCGACGGTCTCTTTAACGGCGGGCATTCGCTTTACTCCTTCTCACCGGTTTCAAGGACCGGCGGCCGGTTTGGCGCGCGTTAGGCCGCGCGCGTATCCTTCTTTATGGCGTTATTCCGTAATTTTTCGAGGGCCGAACTGAATTGGATCACATCCTTTTCTGTGCTCGACCAGCCAAGGCTCAGGCGCAGAGCGGAGGTAGCCAGATCGTCCGGCACGCCCATCGCGGCGAGCACATGCGACCGTTTGACCTTACCCGACGAGCAGGCCGAACCGGACGAAAGTGCCACCCCATTAAGATCGAACGCCATCAGCGCCGTCTCAGCCTTGAGGCCCGGAACGGCAAAGCACGACGTATTGGGCAGGCGTTCGACACCAGCGCCAAAGACCACCGCGCCTGGAAGACGCTCCAAAAGCGCGGCCTCACAGGCGTCGCGCAAAGCGGTAAGCCGTGCTGTTTCCGCCGGCAGCGCCGCCAAAGCTTCGCGTACGGCAGCGCCGAACCCCACGATCCCCGGGACGTTTTCGGTGCCGGCCCGGGTGCCGCGTTCCTGTCCGCCGCCCACAAGCATTTTGTGATCGATCACGAGGCCCGGGCCAAGGATCAGCGCGCCGATCCCCTGCGGACCGCCCAATTTGTGGGCAGAAAGTGCCAAACTGTCTGCTCCTAATTCCCGGCGGGTGAAGGCGATCTTGCCTGCGCCTTGCACGGCATCGACATGGATGCGCCCTTTGCAGGCATGAACCTGTTCCGCAATCGCTGCGATCGGTTGGATCACGCCGGTTTCATTGTTGGCCCATTGCAGGGCCACCATCACGGTCCCAACGGGCGCGGCTGCGAGGCGGGTGGTGAGCCAATTGCCATCGACAAGTCCGTCGGCGCCCACTGGAATGAGCTCGACACGATCCTTCGGGAAACGATGCCCCTGGAGCACACAGACATGCTCGACAGCACTGACCAGCAGAACGCCTTGGTCCGGGTTCGGCAAAAGCGCGGGACTTAACGCCAAAGCGTTCGCTTCGGTGCCGCCCGAGGTGAAGAAGACTTCCGACGCCCGCACATCGGCCAGCGCCGCAAGCGCGTCCCGGGCTGCCTCAGTCCGGCCGCGCGCCGCGCGCCCCTCAGCATGGATCGAGGATGGATTGCCACCCGCCTTGAGCGCAGCTGCCATAGCTTCCAGGGCCGCCGGACGTACCGGGGCGGTCGCGTTATGGTCGAGATAGACGCGTTCGGCACTCATCGCGGGCGATGCCGTTCCGGTTCGAGGTTTCCATCGTTGCGACGGGCAAGCCGCCCATCACGAAAAGCTTGAAATCGCCACCCCAGACCGTGCTAGAAGGCGACCCACCCCGTGCTTCTCCAAGCCGGCAAATGCCAGATTGGAATCGCTCTAAGGTGTTAGAAGAATTCTAAGCGAATGTGAGCCGCTCAGCGTTCTAAGTCAAGCCAAACCGGCCCTGAACGCACCGTTCCGGCCCCATCGCCTGCCCGAAAGGATCATCATGCCCGAGGTAATCTTCACCGGTCCGGCTGGCCGCATAGAAGGCCGCTATCATCCGTCGAAGACCAAGGGCGCGCCGATCGCCATTGTGCTGCATCCGCATCCGCAATTTGGCGGCACGATGAACAATCAGGTCGTCTATTCTCTCTATTATCAGTTCGTGGAACGCGGCTTCTCGGCGCTTCGTTTTAACTTCCGCGGCGTTGGGCGCAGCCAAGGCTCGTTCGATCATGGCCAAGGCGAATTATCTGATGCTGCCGCCGCGCTCGACTGGGCACAGGCCATCAACCCGGAAGCGCGCGCGTGCTGGATCGCGGGCATCTCCTTCGGTGCGTGGATCGGCATGCAGCTTCTGATGCGCCGTCCCGAGATCGAAGGTTTCATTTCGGTTGCCGCGCCTGCCAATCGTTTCGATTTCTCCTTCCTCGCGCCCTGCCCGTCTTCCGGCCTGTTCATTCATGGTTCGCAAGATCGCGTCGCACCGATCAAGGAAGTCATGAGCGTGATCGAAAAAGTGAAGACGCAAAAGGGCATCCAGATCGAACATGCGACTGTCGACGGGGCCAATCATTTCTTCGAGGACAAGGTCGACGATCTGCAAAAGCTCGTTTCCGATTATCTCGACAAGCGGCTCGGCCCGAACGCCGAAGAACCGCCGCGCGCTGCGCGTGGCAAGCGCCGCTGATCGCCCTCTTTCTTTCCGGTATCTGTCATGTCCGATTTCAAGCCGAAATCCGATTTCCTGCGCACATTGATCGCGCGCGGCTATATCCATCAATACTCGGATTATGCCGGCCTTGATGAGAAGGCCGCGTCGGGTGACCTTGCGGCCTATATCGGTTTCGATTGCACTGCTTCGTCACTTCATGTCGGATCGCTGGTGCAGATCATGATGCTGCATTGGTTGCAGCAAACCGGCGGCAAACCGGTGCCTCTCATGGGCGGCGGTACAACACGCGTCGGCGATCCTTCAGGGCGCGACGAGAGCCGCAAAATCCTCACACTCGACGACATCGAGAACAACAAGAACGGCATCAAGACCGTGTTCTCAAAGTTTTTGAAGTTTGGCGACGGCAAGCACGATGCGTTGATGATCGACAATGCCGAATGGCTGACAACACTCAACTACATCGAGTTCCTGCGCGATGTGGGACGCCATTTTTCGGTCAACCGCATGTTGTCGATGGACAGCGTGAAATTGCGGCTTGATCGCGATCAAGAACTCTCTTTCCTCGAATTTAACTATATGTGCCTGCAGGCCTATGATTTCGTGGAACTGAACAAGCGCTACGGCATCACCTTGCAGATGGGCGGCTCCGATCAATGGGGCAACATCATCACCGGCATCGATCTCGGTCGCCGCATGGGTACGCCGCAACTCTATGCCCTCACCTCGCCTTTACTGACCACGGCCTCGGGCGCGAAGATGGGCAAGACTGCGCAAGGCGCTGTGTGGCTTAATGCCGACATGTTGCCGGTCTATGATTATTGGCAATTCTGGCGCAACACGGAAGACCGCGATGTCGGTCGTTTCCTGAAGCTCTTCACGACGCTGCCGCTCGACGAAATCGCCCGCCTCGAAAATCTCGGCGGCGCTGAAATCAACGAAGCCAAAAAGATTCTTGCGACAGAAGCGACAGCCCTCATCCATGGCCGCGAAGCTGCCGAACAGGCCGAGATGACCGCGCGCAAAACGTTCGAGGAAGGTGTCACGGCCACGAGCCTTCCGACCGTCGAGATCGCTGCGAGTGAAATCGCAGCCGGTCTCGGCATTTTGTCCGCCTTCGTGAAAGCGGGTCTTGTTGCCTCTACTTCGGAAGCCCGACGCCAGATCAAGGCTGGGGGATTGCGCGTGAATGACGAGACAGCTTCCGACGAGCGCGCTAATGTTGGTGCGGATCTCTTCGTGCATGATGGCGCCGTCAAGCTCTCACTTGGCAAAAAGAAGCACATCCTACTCAAGCAGGTGTGAGTTTTGCGCGTCACAATCAAGCGCACGTCGTTCACTTATTGAGCGCGTTATTGCGGGTTGAATGTGTCTTGGCCGGTGCAATATCCGTGCGCCCGGCATGAATGACGATTACTGCGCAGGTTTGGGCGCTGGCGCAGCCTTGTCGTCCGAACCCCACACGCCGAAGAATTTACGCAAGAACCCCGGCGCCACAGCCGAGAGCGGATTGACGCTTACTGTTGGTGCCGAAAGCGCACCCGTCACGCGGAAATTGATTGCGAACAATCCCTCATCCTTGCCGCCGAGCAATTGGCCGACAAGCGGAATCTGGTTGAACGCATTGTTCAGCCCATAAGCAGGAACGAACGTACCCGATAGATCCGCTCTATCCTTCTGGAAATCGAGCGTTCCTTCAACCGTTCCCCCAACCTGCGGCCCCGACAGCGTTGCATCTTTCAACGTCATTCGGCCCGAATCGAAGACAAAATCGGCCCGCATTTTCGTGAATGCGACTTCTCCTGGATCAGTGATTGTCTGGCGCCCCGCTGCCCTGCTGGTGGCTGCGACATTAGCAAGCGCTGGATCGTCTCGTATCGCAAAATTTTGTACGATGAGCGATCCTGCCATCGCCTCACTCTTTCCAGAAAATTGCAGAAGCATATTGCCACCGATCATGCGTTTGTAGAGATCCATATAACGCAAAAGTGCACCGGCATCGTTCGTCTCAACCGCGATGACAGGCTGGTTTTGCTCATTGCGCGCATTCTGCCCGATGACGGAAGAGCGCCCAATCTTGCCGTTCAGTTTGAGGTCACGCCAAGCGCCATCGCGCTGCGAAATCTTCATGTCGAGGCCGGTCAGCGTTTCATTATTGAACCCCACCGCCGCCGTAGCTTTGAGATCAAGATCGATATCGGCGTTGGCAGGCGAGGCAGGGCCCGCAGGTGTCGGCGCAAACGATGTCTTCAACTCTGGCCGCAAATCGATCATGCTCGCGCGGATGGTGAGCTTGAGCACGTTGTCCTTACGATCAGCATCGAGCGTCATGGAGTCGCCGGGCGAGATTTTCAGAGTCGAGAGTTTGGCCGCATTCAACTGCCCATCAGGGCCGAGCGTGACATCGCCTTTGGCTGTCACGCCATTGCCACCATCGAGATTGAGATCCTCGAAGATCATCGTATCACCCGGGCCTGAGGAAAGACGGAACGTGGCCTTCCCCGCCCTGCCCGCCGGTTTCACCCATCCCGGGATTACGCCGTTAATGCCCGCGCGCGTAAGATCAATTTCAACATTGGTGACTTGTTTGGGCCCACCAAACTCCCGCGCAACGGCTTTTACGCCGACAGATCCGACAAGTTGATTACCGAATTTGAATCCACGCCGCGCGCGCGCTGCTTCGTCGATTGAACCCGTCAGATTCACGTTGGGATAGGCCACGCCCGTAGGATGCCGCAATTCGAGCGAACTCGGCATTCCTCCAATCCGGGCATCGCCCTTCACCACCATCCCGGCTTTATCATGCAAGAAAGTGAACTGACCGTTTTCGAGCTTGTCCCGGCCGATGATGCGGTCGACCGTCAAATTCGAGATTGTTCCGGATGCGGTGACGCTCACCTGATCAGGTGCAGGCTTTTCCACGAGCGGGAACGACAATAACAGTTGGGCATCCATTGTTCCCTTCACCTGCGAAGGATCGAATGGCAGATGGTAATAGGGCTTGAGAAGCTCCGATTTCAGCAACTCGCCAAACGCGTCGACACCGCCCTTTAGCTTGGATGTAATCTGCGGTTGCGGCGGCAGAGCATTGACGTCGGCAATCCGAAAAATCGTCTCGCCAAGCGTAATGGCGCGGTTGCCCGAGAACGGAATCTGTCCCTTCATCACATTGACCGTCACCGTGCGTCCGGTCACACGGCTTTTGCTCTCAAGCGATTTGAAGACGGGCAACCCGGGCTGCGGAATGAATGAGATATCATTGGCGTCGATTTCCATCAGCACCGCATTATCTGGCAAAGGCAGGCCTTTTGTTGCGTCGGAAAATTGCGCGCGTGTCAGATTGATCGCGTAAGAGAAGCGATCGACGTGCCCGCCCTTGACCGATTCCATGATGTAGGCGCGAATATCCGGCACGATGAAAGTCGGCCAGAATGACAGGAGCGCGAGCGCGGGCATGCGGCGCGCGATCAGATTCAGCTCGAAGCCGTCACTCGTATCGAACTTGCCAACGAGTAGCGATGCGTTGATCGAAACCTCCGGCCCCGTCACACTCAATTCGTCAAGACGAATGCCGCCGAAGCCCTGCGCGATCCGTCCAGCAATCAAGATGCTGTCGAGTTCAATCTGATGATTGCGGGCACTCTCCTCGCGCAGCGATGAATCCTGACTGGAGACACGGAAGACCCAAGGCGCAGCTGGATCACCCGGCGGCGTCACCGTACCCGATAGCCGGAGGCGGCTTCCGCCGCCTGACAATTCGAGATTGCGCAAATTAATTTGGTGGCGTTCGCGATCCCAACTGAACGCGCCCTGCAACTGATCGAGGCGTAAGGGCTTAGCGGCCTTGTCTGCGAACTCGATAACCGCGCGACCGCCCGTGATGTGTCCGTCGATCGCCATGATGGCGTTGTCGGCGGCAAAATCAGCCGTAAGTTCGACAGACAGCGGCATATCCGTGTGAACGGGAATGAGGCCGGGCTCGGCGAAGCCCAGAAACTCGGAGATCGCGAGATCGCGCGTATTGAATCGAAGCCGCTTGTTATGACCCTTTTTGCCGATCACGGCAGCCGATATGGACCAAATGCCATGCGGCCCGCGTGCGCTCACCGCGAGCTGCGTCTCGTCGTTCCCTTCAGGACGCGCAAAATTCACCGAAAGATCCGAATAGGTCACCGAACGATTGCGGCGCATGTCGGTCAGCGTCAGACGGCCCTGGCGAATTCCCGCACGATCAAGAATTGCGAGAGGCCCAGTTCGGCCAGCAACCGTATCGGCAATGACGCCGAGGCTGAGCACCTGCTCGGCCATCGAAGGCTCTGTTACGTTGGCCGGAGCCTGTTGCGGCGATGGCGCAGCCGGTGGCGCTGCGGGCTGATCGGGTGAATCGGTCGACACCGACAATTGTCCTGTCGGCGAAATCGTGACGGCAACCGCGAGGCCAATGAATTGAACCTCGCGCGGAAGGAAATTGCCGCGCAGCAAAGACATCGGATCGATGCCAATGGATGCCTCCGGCGAGGAGACGACAAGGCGGCCAGCAGGATCGCGGACGGCCATGCCCTCGATGCCAAGGACCAACCCTTCGGGCGTATTGCGCAAATCGGTGTGGCTCACTTCAACATTGAAGCCTTCACCGAATTGAGTTTCGAGCGCCTTCGAAACAATATCATTCATAATGTCGAGCGCGATTGGTCCACGCGACAATTGCCAAGCAATGGCCCCGCATATGACGCCTGACACAATCAAGAAAAAAGTGGCGAGCGCTCCGATAGCGTGGCCCGCATGCGCCATAAAACCGCGACGGCGCGTTTTGCGCATTGAAGTTGCCACCGGCGATGTCTGAACCGTTTCCGATTCTGGCTCTGCGGGTTTGGCGCGGTCCGGTTTGTGCGACTGGACAATTCGATCGGCGGTCTCATGCGCACTATCGACGACAGCGCTTTCGCGCGTGACCGGCGCAGTGGCGTGCTCGATGGCTTCCGGGGTGAATGCGCTAGGGTCCGGGTTGGGCGGCGACTTGGCCGGTTGGGTCGATACAGGCGCGGCGGCCGACGCAGTCACGGCGTTCGCGGCCGGCGGCAAGGCCGGTTGAGGGAGACGCTTGACACGCAACACGCGTTTTTTGTGGGGCCCCGCTTCGTCCGACGCCATGAACCTCTTTCCCTTCTGACCGCTCTTTTGCCTTGGGCTCGGCATGGAACGACAGCGCCCGCGCGCTAGAACGTCCTAAAGGCCATGGCGATTCGACGAAAGGAAGGCAAAGATGGCGGATATGCTCAACCCCGGCGATAAGGCCCCCGATTTTTCGCTCCCCAGCGATGGCGGCGGTACCGTCTCGCTGAAAAAGCTCAAAGGCCAGAACATCGTCCTCTATTTCTACCCGAAGGACGACACATCGGGCTGCACCAAGGAAGCGATGGAGTTCAACGCGCTTCGGGCCAAGTTCGCCAAGGCGGGGACCGAGATCGTCGGAGTCTCCCCCGACAGCACGGCCAGCCACGACAAGTTCAAGAAGAAGTACGACCTCGCCTTCCCGCTCGTCTCCGATGAGCAGAAGGACATGCTGGGGGCCTATGGCGTCTGGGTCGAAAAAAGCATGTATGGCCGCAAATATATGGGCGTCGAGCGCACCACCTTCCTGATCGACGGCAAGGGCAAGATCCAAGAAATCTGGCGCAAGGTGAAAGTGCCCGGCCATGCCGAAGCCGTGCTGAAGGCAGCGCAAGCCCTCAACAAGGCATCCTGACGCGGTTTACTCGGCCTTCACCATAAGTGCGCAAAATCCGACTATTGCGAACCGGATTTTGCGCCATGAAGAGACTGCCAGCCATCCGCCCAAAGGCGATTGCCCTGCCTGCCCTGTTGTTTGCGGCAGGGCTCGCCATTGGGGCAGCTGGAATGGGCGTTCTGACTTCGGCGCAGGGGCTGTCGCGTCCATTGGCCGCGGCTGATATGGGCAATCTGGCCGACCGGCTCGAAATCATCCTACAGCGTCAAACCGAACTCGAGTTACGGCAGGCGAGCCTCTCTTCTCTCAGTCGCGAGGCCGATATCACGGGCAGTGGCGCCGCGCCCAGCCTCAGGCGGCAAAGCGCCAATGAGGCCCAAGCTCTCCCCGACATGGCCACGCTCGAATGGGCAGCGGCCTCCATCGAACGCGGTCTCGACGACATCGACATCGCGCAGCAGCGCGAGATTGAAACTATTGCCACCGCCGTTCGTGCCGACCGCAAACGTCTGGCGCGTCATTGGGCGGCCCTCGGTCTCGATCCTTACCGGCGGGCGCTTGATCGGAAATCCGGCCTCGGTGGACCCTATATTCCGCCTCCGCTCCCAGGCGATACCGACAGCGCGTTCGGGATGGCTTATGACGCCGCGCGCAACGATCTCCTGCAGGCTGCGGCGTTTCGCAAATTCTCCGACCACGTTCCACTTGGCGTACCGCTCGCCAGTGCGGCCGAAATCATGTCCGGCTTCGGGCTTAGGCGCGATCCATTCACGCGCGGTTTGGCGATGCATGGCGGGGTTGATCTGCGAGAGGAACCGGGCGCACCAGTTCGCGCCACGGCGGCCGGGCGTATCATCGAGGCAGATTGGTCAGGCGGTTATGGCCGCATGGTCGAGATCGACCATGGCGGCGGATTGGTGACGCGCTATGCGCATCTGTCGCGCATTGCCGTGAAACCGGGCGAATGGGTCGAGCGCGGCCAGATCGTCGGGCGCGTGGGATCGACTGGCCGCTCAACCGGACCTCATCTCCATTACGAGACCCACATCGATGGCCAAGCGGTCAATCCGCTGCGCTTCATTCGCGCAGCGGCTCCAGTCAGTCGATATCGCTGACTTCGACTTCGCCGCCATAAACGCGTTGCGCCAGCGCCGCTTCCATGAACGGATCGAGATCGCCATCGAGCACATCGCCCGGCGCGGTCGATTGCGTCCCGGTGCGGAGATCCTTCACGAGCTGATAGGGTTGCAGCACGTAAGAGCGGATTTGATGGCCCCAGCCGATATCGGTTTTCGATGCCGCTTCCGCGCTCGCTTTTTCTTCGCGCTTTTTCAGCTCGGCTTCATACAGACGCGCGCGTAACATGTCCCACGCTTTGGCACGGTTTTTGTGCTGCGAACGTTCCTGCTGACAGGCCACAACAATGCCGGATGGGATGTGCGTGATACGCACAGCCGAGTCGGTCGTGTTGACGTGCTGGCCGCCAGCGCCTGACGAACGGAACGTATCAATGCGGCAATCGCTTTCTTTGATGTCGATCTGAATGCGGTCATCAATCACGGGATAAACCCATATCGACGCAAAGCTCGTATGCCGCCGCGCATTGGAATCGTAAGGCGAGATACGCACGAGACGATGCACGCCCGATTCTGTCTTCAGCCAACCATAGGCATTGTGGCCCTTGATGATTAGCGTCGCGCCCTTAATGCCGGCCTCTTCGCCATCCGACATGTCGAGCAATTCGACCTTGAACTTCCGGCGTTCGGCCCAGCGCGTATACATGCGCAGAAGCATATTCGCCCAATCCTGGCTTTCCGTGCCGCCCGCGCCTGAATGAACTTCGAGATAAGTGTCGTTCTGGTCGGCTTCGCCCGAGAGCAAGGTTTCGACCTGGCGGCGCGCTGCTTCATGCTCAAGCGCACGGATCTGGTCTTCGCCTTCCTTGATCGTGCCCTCGTCGCCTTCCGCATCCCCGAGTTCGATTAGCGTCACAGCATCCTCGATCTCGCGTTCAAGCCGCGAGATCGCGCCAAGGCGATCTTCGAGATCGGTACGCTCGCGCATGATTTTTTGCGCTGCTTCGGCATCGTTCCAGAATTCGGGATGTTCGGTTTGCGCGTTCAGTTCCGCGAGACGCTTGGTGGCAGCGTCGAAGTCAAAGATGCCTCCTCAGCAGTCCGACGGACTGCTTGGTGGATTCGAGCAGATTCTCAATTTCAGCGCGCATGACGATTCCAATGCGAAAGGGCGCGGGACGATTACCCCGCGCCGACCTTCCCTGTCAAAAATTCAGTAAAGACCGCCCGTGCCTGCGCCAACCGCGCGTTCAGCTTCGGGCGACACACCGCCCGGCCCGAAGGATCCCGCCCCGATGACGGAGTAGGAATCCGGCGGCGCCGTACCCGGCTTGAAGCCTTCAGCCAGCGCCCCCTTATCATCGGGGCCCGCGCGCATCCCGGTCCCTGACGAGACGCGGATCAGTTTAATGCCCGGCGGGACGCGGAACGGCGTCGGCGGCTTGTCGGACAAGGCGGCCGTCATGAAGTCACGGAAAATTGGCGCTGCGTATTGCCCCGCGGTCGCCGAATTGCCGAGCGATTGCGGACGGTCGTAACCCAGATACACGCCCACCGCGAGATCCGGCGAGAAGCCGACGAACCACACATCCTTGGCGTCGTTGGTCGTGCCCGTCTTACCGGCGAGCGGCTTGCCAACCGCCTTGATCGATGTGGCCGTGCCGCGCTGGACAACACCTTCGAGCATCGACGTCACTTGATAGGCTGTCAGTGGATCAAGCACCTGCTCGCGCTTGTCGACCAGTTTAGGTTCGGATTGATCGGACCAACGCGCGTCGCAGCCGAGGCAGTCGCGCTCGTCATGGCGGTAGATGGTACGGCCCCAACGATCCTGAATACGATCGATCAAAGTCGGTTTGATTTTCTTGCCGCCATTCACAAACATCGAATAAGCCGTCGTCATGCGCAGCACTGTCGTTTCGCCAGCGCCAAGCGACATCGAGAGAACAGGCAGCATTTCATCATAGACGCCGAAGCGGCGCGCATATTCGGCAATCAGCGGCATGCCCACATCCTGCGCGAGACGCACCGTCATCAAATTCTTCGAATGTTCGATGCCGTAACGCAGCGTGCGTGGCCCCGCGAACTTGCCGTCATAATTCGACGGACGCCAGACTTCGAGACCAACACCCTGATCGACTTCGATCGGACCATCCATGACCACACTCGAAGGCGTGTAGCCATTGTCGAGCGCTGTCGCATAGACAAAAGGTTTGAACGAGGAGCCCGGCTGGCGGAGAGCTTGTGTCGCACGGTTGAACTTCGACTGGTCGAAGGAAAATCCACCAACCATTGCGAGAATGCGGCCAGTGAAAGGATCCATCGCAACGATGCCGCCGGAAATCTCCGGCACTTGGCGTACGCGCCAAGCATTCGTCTTCGCATCTTGCTCGACATAGATGACATCGCCCATGGCGAGGATCTGGCGCAGAGGCTTACGCGTCCATTTCACGCTTTCGTTGTTGATCGTCCCAATGAGACGGTCTTTCCCAACTTCACCTGATACTTCGCGCTTGGGTTGAAGGCCGATCCGCGCCGTGTCGCCCGTCACATCAAGGACAACGGCCAGTCGCCACGGCTGCACGTCACCGAGTGCCGGCACTTCGGATATCGCCACGCCCCAATCGCGCGGCGGCGCGATGTCGATCTTTTGCACGACGCCATGCCAGCCATGCGCTTCGTCATAACGCACAAGACCATCGGTCAGCGCTTTACGCGCCATCAACTGCATCTTCGGATCGAGCGTGGTACGGACGGAGAGGCCGCCTTCGTAAAGTTTTTTCTCGCCAAATTTTTCGAAGAGTTCGCGCCGGACTTCCTCCGCAAAGAAACCGGCCGCAATCGAATTGGGCGAGACCGCGCGCGGATTGACGCCGAGCGGCTGCTTTTTGGCTTCATCCGCCTCGGCCTTGGTGATGTAGCCATTGTCGATCATGCGATCGAGCACATAATTGCGGCGCTCAAGTGCCGCTTCGCGCTGGCGGAACGGATGATAATTGTTCGGCGCTTTGGGCAGGGCGGCAAGATAAGCCGCCTCCGCCAGGGTCAGCTCATGCACCGACTTGCCGAAATAATTCAGCGCCGCAGCTGCGATGCCATAATTGCTGAGGCCAAGATAGATCTCATTGAGATAAAGCTCGAGAATCTTGTCCTTGGTGTAGGTGTCTTCGATCCGGAGCGCGACCAGCATTTCCTTGATCTTGCGATCGAAGGTTTGCTCGCTCGACAGAAGAAAGTTCTTCGCGACTTGCTGCGTGATTGTGGAAGCGCCCTGCGGCCGGCGTCCCTTATCGCGTTTGAAATAATAGGCGGCTGCGCGAACGATGCCTTCCGGGTCAATGCCCGGATGCTTGTAGAAATTCTTGTCTTCCGCCGAAAGAAAGGCGGCGACGATCTGCTTCGGAACCGCTTGGATCGGCACGAACAGACGGCGCTCGCGCGCATATTCGGCCACGAGACTGCCATCGCCCGCATGAACGCGCGTCATCACCGCCGGTTCATGATTGGCGAGCGTCGTATAGTCAGGCAGATCCTGAGAATATTTCCAGATGATAAAACCAGCGCCAGCCGCGCCGATCACGAAGAGGATCGCGCCGATCGTAAACAGGAAGCCTATAAACCGCAGGACGTAGCGCATGAGCCCAAATCATTCTCAGGAGTGCCGACCGCCTCGCGGACAGACACGATCAGCGAAAAACACCTACCTCCGCAATCGACGGACGTAAGGGCAAGTTCCCCTCTGCGCGAAGCCGTTACCACATGACAGAGGCTTCCGGAATCGCGCCGATGCGGCCTCTGCTGATCTGGCGCACCATTGTGGTGGAAAAGAGACAGGTGCCCCAAGACGTTCGCCCCAAGACGTTCACCTCACAAGACGTTCACCTCACAAGACGTTCACCTCACAAGACGTTCACCTCACAAGACGTTTACCTCAAGACATCGCTTTAAAGCATCGCTTAAAGGCATCGCCCTTGGTTCAAGGCTTGGGCGGTGTGCTACCGACCGCCATACGAGGGGCCATGAAGTTGTTGACCGAAGCAACGATGGTGCTGGCCGTCTGGTCGCGCCAGGCCGGGTCCTTCATCATCTCGGCATCGGCCTTGGATGAGAGATAGCCGAGTTCCAGCAGGACCGATGGGACATCTGGTGCCCGTAGCACGCGAAAGCGGGCCGAACGGTGCGGATTCTTATTGGCTTTTGTGCCACCGCTCATCTGCCCGACCAGCGTGCGGGCGAACAGATGCGAATAGGATCGCGTTTCCCGGAGCGTCAAATCGCCGAGAATGCCCGCGATTTCGTCGCTTTCTTCCTCATTGTCGACGCCAGCGATTTGATCGGACAGGTTTTCTGCCTCGGCCAAACGCGCGGCCTCGGCATCGCTCGCCTTCTCCGATCCCGTATAAACGGTGAAACCGCGCACAGAGGGTGCGGCTGATAGCGTATCGGCATGGATCGATATGAAGAGCGCGGCGCCCAGCTTCTGGGCAAGTTTGACCCGGTCACCGAGCGAGACAAACACATCGCGGTCCCGCGTCATGACCACCCGGTATTTGCCGGTTTCTTCGAGTTTCGCCTTCAACTCGCGGGCAAAGCCCAGCACAACGTCTTTTTCGAGCGATTGCCCAAAACCCGTCGCGCCATTGTCGATACCGCCATGGCCTGGATCGAGCACGATCACGGGGCGGCCATCGCCCTGAGGTATAATAGGAAGGTCGGCCTTCTTGGCTTCTTCCAGCGGGACGCTGGCCTGAACGGTACGTTGGAAGGCCTCGGCCGATGTCGGTTCAAGCGTCAGATCGAGATTGAATGCAGCGCCTCCCAACACCTCGCTGACCACGGCTTTGGGCAACGCAGGTCCGGCCAATTCGATCACGATCCGCGACCGGCCCGGAGCAAAAAGGCCGAAACGGGCCGAGCGGATTAGGCCAGACGGCTTCCGGCCGAAATCCGGAGCCAGTTGGAAATTGACCTCGGGAAGATCAACAATAACCCGATCGGGCCTTGTCATTACGGCCAGTTTGAGCGGAATTTTCCGTGCAAGCATTACCGAAAGGACGGTTTTATCCGGCCCAAACCGGATCTCGCCATCGGTCGCGACCGGCGGTTTCAGGCTCGAAGCCACCGCAGGAGCCGATCCGGGCATAGGCTTGGGCTGCGCAGTCACGGGACCCACGAGGGCCAGCGCACACGCCAGACCCCCCAGAGCCAGACTATTCAACCGGATATGGGTCATGCCATCGGTTCCGTGATCCCCCGTTCCTTTACCCTATCGCAGAGCCGCCGTTAACCGCCCGTAACGGCATCATGGTCCCAACAGCACGGAATGCTTGCCAAATCGGGTGCCGGACCGGTAATGATGAGAGGTTCGACGTTGTCCGTGCCGGAGAGCTGTTTCTCCGCCGGAGTTCGCGAGGAGCGCCTGCCGGTTTCCGGTGTCGTACGCGCCCGCCCCGCCGAACAGTGATTTTCCGGGGAGCCGAGGCCTATGCCGCCCTCCCCACCCGCCGCCGGGCATCTCCTTTCGGAGTTTTGACCCGGCCCTGAAACGGTGTCGAGGTAACCGGCGTGAGGCTGATGCTCCGGTGCGAAGATGTGCAGAACGGGAAGGCTTCATGCCTTCACGCGCCGCTTCGCCGTCAGCCTGCCTCCGCCCTGCCCTCGGCTTTCCGCGCAACCCCTGTCCGCAGTGGCGGACGGCAATCGCGCGCAGCTCAATTCCCTTCGACCCACCTGCCTTCAGTCCCGCCGCACCTCACAGGTGTGCGGCGGCTATATCCGGCAGGCCCAGATCCAAGGCCGAACTGCGCGCCATCGAGAGACCCTCATGGCCAACAAAATGCTCATCGACGCCTCACACCCGGAAGAAACCCGGGTCGTGGTGGTGCGTGGTAATCGCGTCGAAGAATTCGATTTCGAAAGCGCCAATAAGAAACAGCTTCGCGGCAATATCTATCTTGCCAAGGTGACGCGCGTTGAGCCGTCGCTGCAAGCCGCTTTCGTTGATTATGGCGGCAACCGCCACGGCTTCCTCGCCTTCAGCGAAATCCATCCCGATTATTATCAAATTCCCGTTGCCGATCGGCAGGCGCTTCTCGAAGAGGATGCACGCGCCGATCGCGAAGGCGAGTTCGACGATGATGGTGCCGAGCGCCGCCGCAACCGCCGCAATCGCCGCAATGGCCGTGGCGGCGAGGCGCGCGCCCGCTCCGCCCAGAACGCCGATACTTTGAGCGAAGATGCGGCGACCGAAGAAGGTGCCGATAACGAGAACATCACCGAAGCGATCGTGGCCGATGCCATCGAAGCGGGCGATGCGCTTGCGCCTGCAGAGATCGACGCCTCCTCATCTGCCGAGACCGCCGTCGCAAATGCCGAAACCGGCACCGACCCAGAGACGCATGCTGCCGAAAGCGCGCATGACGCTGGCCATCATAAGAACGTGCATCACAGTGAAGCACAACATGATGACGCTCATCATGACGATGCTCATGCTGGCGACGCCGAAGGTGGCAATGGCGAGTTGACTGAAGTCGAGCGCTCGGAAGAAGACAATACCGTCGAACAGATTGGCGGCGGTGATGCGATGGAAGACATTCCGGAGCGGCCGCGTTATGCGCGCAAGCAATACAAGATTCAGGAAGTTATCAAGCGCCGCCAGATTCTGCTCATACAGGTCGTCAAGGAAGAGCGCGGCAACAAGGGCGCAGCGCTCACGACCTATCTATCGCTCGCAGGCCGCTATTCTGTGCTCATGCCAAATACGGGTCGTGGTGGCGGTATTTCACGCAAGATCACGAATGCAGTCGACCGCAAGCGTTTGAAGGAAGTTGCCGGCGAGCTCGAGGTGCCGGATGGCATGGGCGTTATTCTCCGCACGGCGGGCGCGTCGCGCACCAAGGCGGAGATCAAGCGCGATTTCGAATATCTGCTGCGCCTGTGGGAAACGGTGCGCGAGCATACTCTGCAATCGACGGCGCCCGCCCTTGTCTACGAAGAAGGCTCGCTGGTGAAGCGTGCCATTCGCGACCTCTACAATAAGGATATCGACGAAGTTCTCGTCTCGGGCGAAAATGCCTATCGTGAGGCGAAAGAATTCATGCGCATGCTCATGCCGAGCCATGCGAAAAACGTGAAGCCCTATCGCGAAAGCCAGCCGCTCTTCCCGCGCTACGGCGTGGAAGGCCAGCTCGATGCGATGTTCTCCAATCAGGTCACATTGAAGTCGGGCGGCTATCTCGTCATCAATCAGACGGAAGCGCTCGTTGCCATCGACGTGAACTCCGGTCGCGCCACGCGCGAGCATAATATCGAGGACACGGCGCTCAAGACGAACTGCGAAGCCGCCGATGAAGTGGCGCGTCAGCTCCGCCTGCGCGACCTTGCGGGTCTCATCGTGATCGATTTCATCGACATGGAAGAGCACCGCAATAATCGCACGGTGGAACGCCGCCTCAAGGAAGCGCTCAAGAACGACCGTGCCCGCATTCAGGTCGGTCGCATCTCGCCATTCGGCCTGCTTGAAATGTCGCGCCAGCGCATCCGTACCGGCGTGGTCGAAGGCTCGAGCGTGCAATGCCCGCATTGTCTTGGCATTGGCTATGTCCGTTCGGTCCCGTCGATCGCGCTGCATGTTCTGCGCGCCATTGAGGAAAACCTCATCAAGTCCAATTCACACCACCTCGTCGTGCGCACGCGGACCGAAGTGGCGCTCTATATCCTCAACCAGAAGCGCAGCCATCTGCGTGGATTGGAAGACCGCTTCAACGTCAACATCACGATCCTTGCCGATGAAGGCCAGAGCGGCACGCACGCGTTCGCCATCGAAAAGGGCGAGCAGGTTCAGCCGCATGAGATCCGCCAGAATGCAACGGTGAAGGTCGATTCCATCGTCATGCCGGAAGAACCGGAAGACGAAGACATCGTCGAGGAGATCGACGAAGAGGCTGAAGCTGAGGAAGAACGCCGCTCCGAACGGGGCGAGCGCGGTGAACGGGGCGAACGCGAAGACACCAATGGCCGTCGCCGCCGCCGCCGCCGCCGTCGCGGCGGGGAGCGCGAACGCAATGGCGAACCAAGCGAGATGGTTGCCGTTGGCGATATGCCGATGCCGCTCGATGCACCGCAGCCCGATATCGATGTCGCGCCTTTCTCCGGCGAACGCGTCGATCAGGTTGAAGTCAGCGACGAGAAAGATGAAGAAGGCCGCGAACGCGGACGCCGTCGTCGTGGCCGTCGCGGCGGACGCCGCAACCGTCGCGAGCGCGACGAGAACGGCAACCTACTGCCTGAGACAGAAGGCGATGGCGATAGCGAAACCGAAGCGACGGAAGTCGCCGCCGATATCGCCGAAGCGCGCAGCGCAACAGTCGAACCGGTTGAGCCGAAAGTGCGCGTGATCGACATCGTGGAACCTGCACCCGCCGCATCCGCCAAGGCCGAAACGCCCGCTCATGTCGAAACGCCCGCGCCTGAGCGGGCACCGGAACCGATCACAACGGAACCTGTCATCGTCGGCGATCCGTCGAAGCCAAGAAAAGGCGGATGGTGGGCCCGCGCGAAAGCCGGGCTGACCGGACAGTAAATAGATACGCAAAACCCCGGCGCAAGCCGGGGTTTTTTTATTAAGTCATTGCGCGTCTCAGTTGCGACTTCGATAATTTTCAATCGCCTTTTGTTCATATTGCAAAATGGATTGGGCTGCATAAGCTTTGCTCCAACAGTCACGTTGCAGCTGCGTTTCCACCGACTTTTTAGGGAGACACATGCGATGCCTGAAAACCAAATCATCGTCGACGGCAGCAAGAACACGACCATCACAGGCAGCATTGGTGACGATGTTGCCATTTTTGCCAAGGCCTTTTCGGCTTATTTCTGGTCCGTCTCAACGGACACGGACGGCGCCTATATTCGGCTCACCGAAAGCGCGACAAACCTGTCGGTGAAAATCTACGGGGTTGAACGCCTGCAATTTGCCGATCGCTCCATCGGGTTAAGCCTCGGCACAGCCGGGCCCAATGCGTTTTCGGGAACCGATTCCGCGGATATCATTTACGGTGCAGCGGGCGATGATAATGCGTACGGGGGCGCGAGTGCGGATACTTTATGGGGCGGGTCAGGCAATGACTCGCTCTATGGCGAAGGCGGCGACGATTCACTGGGCGGCAATTCAGGCGACGATCTGCTTGATGGCGGCGCAGGCGAGGATATCGTTGACTATTCCAACACTACGGCAGCGGTTTTTGTTGACCTCGCGGCCGGAACTGCAACGGGTGCAGGCATCGGTAATGATACGCTCGTCTCCATAGAAGATATCAATGGATCGGACTATGACGATGTCATTATCGGTGGCTCTGGCGACAATTTTCTAATTGGGCGCGGTGGGCGTGACACGATTGATGGCGGTGCAAACGACACCGCATTTGCGGCGGATTTGGCCGACTACCGGTATGCCGGATCGGGCATCGTTGCCAATCTTGCGACCGGCATTGCGCAGGTTACAGGCGATACCAATGACGTTGATACGCTCCGCAATCTCGAAGGTCTCTCAGGGTCGCAATACAATGACTCTCTCAGCGGCGATGAGAAGGAAAACTACTTCCGCGGTAATCGTGGTAATGACACGATCGATGGCGCAGGCGGAAGCGATTGGGTCTATTATCACCGTGCATCTGGTGCGGTGCAAGTCGACCTAGGCGCAGGCACAGCGACGGGTGCCGATGGCAATGACACATTGATTTCAATCGAAAATATACGCGGCTCGCAATATAGCGATCTGTTAACCGGATCGGATCAAATCAACTTCTTTCGGGGCCTTGGCGGCAATGACACGATCGACGGCCAAGCCGGTTTCGACTGGGCGGATTATTCGCAGGACGTCCGATATGCAGGCGTGTCTGGCATTTATGCCAACCTCGCCGCGTTTGATCTGCCACAAGGGCCTTTGCCATATGGCATCGCAGGTGTGCTGGCATTCGCGATTGGGGCTGGAACCGTGCGCGATGGCTTCGGCAGCATCGATACTCTGCGCAATATTGAAAATATTCGCGGCACGGATTTTGCCGATTTCATCATTGGTTCGGAAGGAAACAATACATTCGTCGCGGGAGGGGGAAACGATACCATCGGCTCCGGCGGCGGTGCGGATTTAATCGACGCCGGAAGCGGCGACGACATGATCTTCGTCGGTCTTGGCGGCGAAACAATTGATGGCGGCACGGGAATTGACATCGTCTATGTCGACAATGGAACCCAACTTCTGAGCCTTGCGCAAATCGCGCCCTGCCTCACATTCAACGATGATGGCTCCGTTCGCATCGCATGGCCCGGACGCACCGAAACCGTCCTTCGCAATATCGAGCAATTGGGTGTTGCCGAAGGGATTATTAATCTTGCGGATCTGCGCCGCTTCGGAACAGCCGGGAACGATTCCATCGATGGAACAAGTGCCGCCGAAACGCTGAATGGCTATGGTGGTGACGATACACTCTCGGGCGGCGGTGGCAGAGACAGCATCAATGGCGGCAAAGGCAATGATCTGATTTATGCCGGCCGCCCCGGCGTTGGGCCCGTCAATCTCGTGCGCAATGGTGGCTTTGAAGATTATGGTGTCGGTTTCGGCGGCATGGGGATGTTCATCACTCCGGGGGGTGCAGCATGGATTGCGCAAGGCCGCGGCGTTGAGATTTGGAACAATTTTCAGGGCAAGGCCGCATCCGAAGGTTCGAGCTATCTCGAACTCGATTTCGACTATGGCTATGATGGCATATCGCAATCGCTGAGCGGCACAGTCGCCGGACAAAAATATTACCTCTCCTTCGATCTTTCGGCTCGCTTCAATTATGGTGGCGGAGGACAGGAACGCGTCGAGGTCTCGTGGAATGGTGCCAAACTTGGCACCTATGGCGCATCGTCAAAGGCATGGATCGGTTTCGGCCTGACCGTGACTGCGACAGGCAACGACGTTCTTTCATTCCGAGAGCTAAAACTCGAAAACAATTCAGTCGGGACGCATCTCGACAACATCTCCCTCACATCTTTAGCTCCCGGTGCGACCTTGTCAGGCGGTGAAGGACTCGACACGCTCGTGGGCGGTGACGGCGCTGACCGGTTTGTGTTCGGCGCAGGTGACGCGGGCAATGCGCTGGCAACGGCAGATGTCCTTCGCGCCTTTCAATCGGGCGTCGATCTCGTTGATGTTTCGGCGCTCGCGCCGGGGAAGTTATGGTCATTCAGGAATGGTGGGTTCACCGGTTCAAGCGATGCCGAAATCGCCGTCTCGCGCGTCGGCACCAGTCTCCTCGCGTCCATCGATATCAATGGCGACAAGACGGCGGATTATGCGCTCGTCTTCGAAAATACGCGCTCATTGACGGCGCGCGATTTCGGCTTGAGCTGAAAGATGGGCCTGGCGTGCATGGTTGCGCGCGTCGGGCCGCCTTTTTTATTGCGCGCTCTTCAGAAATTGCGTGACCGTGTCGCGCCAGGCCGCGCGGTTGCGGGTGAAGCTTTGATGCCCATCATCGCCATAGGGCGGCAGCGCAACGAAACGCCCGCGGCCGCCGGCTTTCTTGAATGCGGCGAACCATTCGCGCGGTAAATCCGCGCCCCAATAGAGATCGTTGGGGCTGTAAAGCCACAGAACTGGCGTGCGGGCCGTTCCGCCAAATTGCGCATAAGCTTGCGCGAGCCTGTCGGGTCCACAGGGTTGTGCAGGGCGGCCTTTGGGATCGCCGCCCGAACCGCCAGCAAAATTCACATAAGCAACGACACGCGGCACATTGCGTGCCGCTAGCGAGACACTCAACAAACCGCCCACGGATTGTCCAATAATCACGCCGGAACTATTGCCAATATCCGGCTCCTTGCGGATCGCTGCAATGATTTGCAACACGGACTCCGTCGCTGGTGCCATGCCGGTGACATAATCCTTGGCATTGCAGCGCCCGGTATCTTCAATGTCGGGTCCGCCGGTATCGCCATAACCGATCCGTGTCGGCACGAACACGGCGTAACCCTGCGCGGCGAAATCGCGTGCAATGTCAACGAAGCGCGTACGGCCATAGGAGGCCCTCTCGGCCGGCGTGCCTGCACGGCCATGCAGGATCACCATGAAACGCGAGGGCTTGCGTTCGCTATCCTGAAAGCGGGTCACGATCACATCGTGTTTAAGCGCAGCACCATCGCGCCACGCAATGCTGACAGGCAGCTTGAAAGACGTCTCGACAATTTCGGCCCTTAAAGGGGCCATCGCAAAAAGCAGAATGAAAAGGGTTAAACAGCCGGATTTGAAATTCATGCGCCGCCTTTCAAAAATCGTTCGAGCCCTTGGACGGTTGCTAAACAATCAGCATGCGTTCCAGCGAACGAGAGCCGCATGAAATGATGCCCGCGTGCGGGATCGAAATCCATACCCGGCGCGCCAGCAATGCCTTGTTCTTCCAAAAGACGCTTGCAGAAGCCCATCGAGTCGTTCGTGAAACGTGCAATGTCGGCGTAGATATAAAAGGCGCCGTCGCAGGGCAAAAGCTTGTCGATGCCGATGCGCGGCAATTCGTTCAGCAGGAGCGCGCGGTTCTTGGCATAACCCGCCTTAATGACTTCCAGCTCTTCGGTCGCATCGATGGCGGCTTCAGCCGCGATCTGACTGAGTTTGGGAACAGAGATATAGAGCGATTGCGCCAGCCGCTCCACCGGACGCACCAAAGCTTCGGGCAGGATCATCCAGCCGACGCGCCAGCCCGTCATGCAATAATATTTGGAGAAGGAATTGATCACGACGGCGTTGTCATCGACCGAGAGCGCCGTGACTTCCTTTTTCTCGTAAGCAAGCCCGTGATAGATTTCATCCGAGATGAACCAGATCCCGAGGCGGCGACAGGTTTTTGCCAACGCTTCTAACTGGGCGCGATCCATCATGGTTCCTGAGGGATTGGCCGGACTCATCGCAAGCACGCCTTTGAGAGGTGCGTCGCGATGCGCCATCTCGATGGCTTCGGGCGTCATCACCCAGCCGCCGGCAGCATGAGTTTCGATATCAACCGGCTCAAGCCCGAGTGCCGACAGCGTGTTGCGATAGGCCGGATAGCCGGGTGCCGAAATCGCCACCCGCGCGCCGGGATCGAACATGGCGAGAAAGCCAAGAATGAAGCCGCCGGACGACCCCGTCGTCACCACGACACGCTCGACGGGAATGCCAACGCCATAATGATCGGCGTAATGGCGCGCGATGCGCTCCCGGAGAGACATGATGCCAAGTGCTTCGGTATAGCCGATCCGGCCATCCTCAAGCGCCTTCATGGCCGCCTCGCGGACGAGCCGCGGTGCCGGAGCCCCCGGCTGGCCGACCTCCATATGGGCGATCGTACGCCCGGAACGCTCTAGGATCCCGGCTTCGGCCATCACATCCATGGCGATGAAAGGCGAGACTTGGCTGCGGCGGGATGGCTCAAGCGATACGGGCATGGTTAGAATCCTTGGTCGAAGGAACCCGCCCTTAGCAATTTCCGCCGGTCTCGGCCAGAAGCGAGGCCACAAGACCGCCATGAAGCAGCGGCAGAAAGCAGGGGGTCCGTTTGACCTGCCCGCCCCTGCGGCCTACCTATCGCCCATGATCCCGGCCCCATGACCATGTTCGCAAACGTCCGCCCTTTCCTCCGCAAGACTATGGCTTCGGCGCTGGCGCTTCTGATGGCGGCCCCCATGGCTGCGCCCTTACCTGTTGCGGCCCAATCGCGCGGACCCATGATCATCCGTGATCAGGAAATCGAAAACCTGATGCGCGATTACATGAATCCGATCATCGGTGCTGCCGGCCTCAAAAGGGGCAGCGTCCAGATCATTCTGGTGCAAGATCGCTCGTTCAACGCCTTCGTCACAGATAGCCGACGGATGTTCATCAATACTGGCGCGTTGATGGATGCGAAAACCCCTAATGAAGTGATCGGCGTCATCGCGCATGAAACCGGCCATATTGCGGGCGGCCATCTGCAAAGACTCCGCGATCAAATGGCGACGGCGCAGATTCTTGCGGTCGCTGGCATGTTGCTTGGCGCGGGCGCTGCGATCGGCACGGCGCGTTCGCCGCAGGTCGGCAATTCCGGCGTGGGTGCCATGGGCATCGGCCTTGGCGCGCAGGACATGGCGATGCGCTCGCTCTTGAGCTATCAGCGCGGCGAAGAACAGGCTGCCGACCGCGCCGCTATCAATTATCTCAATGCGACCCAACAATCGCCGCGTGGATTGCTGGAAACATTCACACGCTTCAATCAGGAAGCGATGTTCAAGACAACGGGAATGGATCCTTATCTCGTTAGCCATCCGTTCCCGAATGAGCGTATTTCCAATCTCGAAACGACCGCACGAAAGAGCCCCTATTGGGACAAGAAGGATCCCCCTGCGCTGCAAGCGCGGCACGATTTGATGCGCGCAAAACTATTTGGCTTCACAGCGCGTGCCGATGAAGTGGGGCGCCGCTATCCCTTGTCCGACAATTCAGTTGCGGCACGTTATGCGCGCGCGATAGCGGCCTATCGGAACAAGCAATTGGGAAATGCGCTTTCCACCATCGACAGTTTGACCCGCGAGCAACCGAACAATCCCTATTTCTGGGAGCTGCGCGGCCAGGTTCTGCTTGAATTCGGCCGGGCGCAGGAAGCGGTAACAGCGCTACGCCGTGCGGTTTCGCTCGCACCCAATTCAGGGCTGATCAAAGGGATGCTTGGGCACGCGCTGATTTCGACCGGCAATCCGAAAGATATCGACGCAGCGATTACAGAATTATCGAATGCGGTACAGCGAGAACCGGAATCGTCTGAAAGCTGGCGTTTTCTGGCCACCGCTTATTCGCGCAAGGGGCAAGAAGGGCAGGCTCATCTCGCCGCAGCGCAAGCCTATTTCAACGACGGCGATTATTCTGCAGCAGCGACGCAAGCCAACCGCGCGAAACAATTGCTGCCGCCCAATTCACCCGGCTGGCTCAAGGCCGAAGACATTCTCAACTATCGCCCGCCCCGTTCGGCGCAGCGCAACAACTGACAAAGGCACATTCGCCATGGCGACTTTCCTCTCCCGCCTCTCGCATCTTGCCGCCGGCCTCGGCCTCGCGGTCGCGCTGACGACGGCCCTTCCTGCTCATGCGCAGACCTTCACGGACGGCCAGAAGGATCAGATCCGTTCTGTCATCCGCGATTACCTGCTGAAAAATCCGGAAGTGCTGCAGGAGGCGATGGTCGAACTCGAAAAGAAGCAGAAGGATGCCGAGAAGGCTGCCCAGACTGCTGCGATGAAGGATTTTTCGGGCGCGCTCACTAATTCGCCGCGCAACATCGTTGTCGGCAATCCGCAAGGCGATGTCACTGTGGTCGAGTTCTTCGATTATAATTGCGGCTATTGCAAACGCGCTGCCGCCGATTTGCGTGAAATGATCAAGAGCGATCCGAAGCTCCGCGTTGTACTCCGCGATTTCCCGGTGCTCGGTCCTGAATCGGTTGAAGCCTCACTCGTCGCCATTGCAGCGAAGAACCAGATCAAGCCGGACAAATATTGGGAGTTTCACCAGAAGCTGCTCGATGGCCGGGGTCGCGTTGGCAAGGAGAAGGCGATCGCGGTGGCGAAGGAGTTCGGTGCCGACCCCGCCAAGCTCGAAAAGGACATGCAGTCAGCTGAGGTCCGTGCCGCCATCGAGGAAACGATGCGGATCGGCGATGCCTTGAAGCTCCAAGGGACCCCCGCCTTCATCGTCGGGGACGAGATCATTTTCGGCGCGGTGGGCGAAGGCCCGCTCAAAACCGCCATCACCTCAGTGCGGAAATGTGGGAAAGCTGCCTGCTGACTGCAGGTTAGCTTCCCTCTTTCCCCTAGATTGGCTAAAGAGGGGCCAAGTCCCGCGTGGCGTCTTCGCGCCCCGGCCCAACCTGACAAGATGACCGAGCCAATGAGCAAACAAAGCCCGATTGAACCCGCTCTCGTCCGCGAACTCGCGGAACTTCTTGCCGCCACCGATCTGAGCGAGATTGAGGTCGAACAGGGCGATTTACGCATCCGTGTGGCCCGCCAAACTGCGAGCGCCGTGGTGCAATACGCCCCGGCACCTCCCGCTGCCGTGATGGCACCGCCCCCGGTTCCTTCCGCGATGGCACCGGGCGGGGCTTCCTCACCCGCCGCGTCGTCGATCAAGGATCATCCCGGCGCCGTGACGAGCCCGATGGTTGGGACCGCCTATTGCCGCCCATCGCCCGAGGCCAAGGCCTTCGTCGAAATCGGCTCGCAGGTGAAGGCCGGCGACAAGGTTCTCCTCGTCGAAGCCATGAAGACCTTCAATGAAATCGTCGCGCCGCGCGCCGGAACCGTGACGGCCATCCTCGTCGAGGACGGCCAGCCGGTGGAATATGGCGAAGCGCTGCTCGTGATCGAGTGATCGGAAGCCCCGATGTTCGATAAGATTCTCATCGCCAATCGTGGGGAAATCGCCCTCCGCATTCTCCGCGCGGCGAAAGAACTGGGCATTGCTACGGTCGCCGTTCATTCGACGGCGGATGCTGACGCGATGCATGTTCGCCTTGCCGACGAAAGCGTCTGCATCGGGCCGCCGACAGCGCGCGATTCCTATCTGAACATCCCGGCTCTGTTGGCTGCTTGCGAGATCACGGGCGCCGATGCTGTTCATCCGGGTTATGGATTCTTGTCGGAGAATGCCCGCTTTGCGGAAATTCTCGAAAGCCATAACATTCATTTTATCGGCCCCAAGGCCGAGCACATCCGCATCATGGGCGACAAGATCGAAGCGAAGCGCACGGCGCTGCGCCTTGGCATCCCATGCGTACCGGGTTCGGATGGCGGCATCGACGATCTCGATGAGGCGCGCAAGGTCGCAGCCGATATCGGCTATCCCGTGCTCGTGAAAGCGGCGGCGGGCGGCGGCGGGCGCGGCATGAAGGTCGCGCGCACCGAAGAGGATCTCATCAACGCGATTCAGACAGCGAAGACCGAAGCGAAAGCTGCGTTCGGCGACGATGCCGTCTATTTGGAAAAATATCTCGAAAAGCCGCGGCACATCGAATTGCAAGTGCTCGGCGATGGTCAGGGCAACGCCGTTCATCTCGGCGAGCGCGATTGTTCGTTGCAACGCCGCCATCAAAAAGTCTGGGAAGAAGGCCCCTCGCCTGCGCTCAATGAATCGATGCGTTCGGAAATCGGCGAGACGGTTGCCAAGGCGATGCGCGAACTCCGCTATCTCGGCGCCGGCACGGTGGAGTTTCTCTATGAGGACGGGAAGTTCTATTTCATCGAAATGAATACCCGCATTCAGGTCGAGCATCCGGTGACGGAAATGATCACCGGCATCGATCTGGTGAACGAGCAGATTCGGATCGCGGCCGGGGCGCCTCTCTCCTTCACGCAGGACGATGTGAAGCTAACGGGCCATGCTATCGAATGCCGTATTAATGCCGAGCATCCAGCGACGTTTCGTCCCTCGCCCGGCAAGATCGCTTATTTTCATCCGCCGGGCGGCCTTGGTGTGCGCGTCGATTCAGCCGTCTATCAAGGCTACAATATTCCCCCGCATTACGACTCGCTGGTCGGCAAGCTCATCGTTCATGGCCGTACCCGCAATGAATGTTTGATGCGTTTGCGCCGCGCGCTCGACGAATTCGTCGTCGACGGCATCGACACGACGCTGCCCTTGTTCCGGACGCTGGTGCGCAATCAAGACATTCAAAACGGCCTTTATGACATCCACTGGTTGGAAAAGTTTTTGGCCACCGGCGGCATGGACGACAAGCCGAAGGGCTGACCATGGGGCGCGAGGACGACGCCCACCTCATCACGCCCGATCTTCTGCTCCGTGCCTATGAGGCCGGCATCTTTCCCATGGCGGAGAATGCTGACGATCCCGGTCTCTATTGGATCGAGCCGAAAGAGCGCGGCATCATTCCGCTGAACGCGTTCCATCTCCCCAAAAGCCTTGCGAAAACGGTTCGGTCGGGCCGTTTCGAGGTCCTGATCGATCGGGATTTCGATACCATCATCGCAGGCTGCGCAGCCGAGGCGCCGGACCGGCGGCAGACATGGATCAATGCGCGGATCCGTAGTCTCTATGGCGCGCTGTTCGATCAGGGGCATGTGCATACGGTGGAAGTGTACGCGGATGGCCAATTGGCTGGTGGCCTTTACGGTGTCTCGCTGGGCGGTGCGTTTTTCGGCGAAAGCATGTTCCACACCGTCCGCGACGCTTCGAAGGTGGCGCTCGCCTATCTCGTCGCGCGTTTGAGAATCGGCGGTTATGTGCTGCTCGATACGCAGTTCGTGACGCCCCATCTCGCGCAATTCGGAGCCATCGCGGTTAAGCGCTCGCGCTACAGACAGATGCTGGCGAATGCGATGGATGCGCAGGGCGACTTCTTTGCCATGGAAGAGAACGCGCCCGCCGAAACGGTGCTCGCGATTCTCGACGATCAGCGCGACTGACCGGACTGATCGCGGTTCTGATTGGTGGGAAAATAACGCTGTGTCGGCGCACGCGGTTGAACCGGCACACCCTGCGGCGCGCCTACGCCAATCTGTCCTTGTCCCGTCACTGTCACTGGCGGTGCCGTCAATGGCGGCAGCGCCTGACCGGGTGCAACAGCCTGACCCCGTTGTGTAGGTGTGGGCGGCGCGGCAGCGACCGGAGCCTTGGGCGGCTCGGTTGGATCGATGGGGTCGGCTATGATGGTGGTGCCGCCTTTGCAGCCGGTCAGCCAGACATCGTACACGGGATGCTCGACGCCATGCAGGCCAGGCGATGACTGGAACACCCAGCCGCCGAATATGCGGCGATATTCGCTGGAGAAGGTAATCTCGTCGACCTCGATGAACGCGGTCGTATTGGCGGGCTCGGTAGGCGGGCGCGTGTAGCAGACGCGCGGGGTGAGCTGCAGCGCACCAAATTGCACCGTCTCGTCGACACCAACCTCGAAATTGATCGTACGGCCCGTGATCTTGTCGAGACCGGTAAAGATCGCCACCGGGTTCTTGATACGGTCGGCATGAGCCGTCTCGGCGGCAAAAGCACCGATGAGTGCAGCACTAATGACCGGGAGAAACCGCTTGATGATCATGGCCGGGGGTCTTGCCGCGCGAATGCGGCGGGGTAAAGGCAGGACGCCTGACTCAGGCACCCGGTGTCCAAGGCTGATATCCGTCCACCGCCTTAGTGCGTGGCTCGCCACGCAGGATTGAGCCTTTCGGGCGATAGGCGAGTGGCGTGCCGGTCGGGTTGGGCTGATGCGGACGTTCCCATTCGCGCGGGACATAGGCCTCGTCCTGGCTTGGCGGTACATCGCACTTTTGCAACATCCAGCCATACCAGCCGGGAGGAATGCGCGAGGCCTCGGCGACGCCATTATAGATGACCCAGCGGCGCACGAAGCCGAGCGCCGGATCCTTCTTGCCGCCCTTGGTCTGGTAATAGCGATTGCCGAACTCGTCCGTTCCGACGAACTCCCCATGCCGCCATGTATGGAATCGGGTCGCAACTGTCGCGCCGTTCCACCACGTAAAGAACTGGATGAAGAAGTTTTTCATCGCCGGAATCCTTGGCTCAAGCCTCTAAGGACCGAAGCCCCTTTGAGCGGGCGGACCATGCCCCATCGGGGCCTATCCTGTCCAGTCCGCGAAAAGGCGGAGCCCGTCTTCGCACGCCGTTTCTGGCGATGACCCGTTTTGGTCCGGCATGCAAGCGGCCAAGAACAGGCCCAAGATCGTGATTGCCCGTTGAAGTTGTTCTTGAACCGGGCAGAAATTCTGGAACACTGACTGGGACTTGGGGGAGATTCGCAAAGTGTCCCCATTGTTCACAGGGCCTCCGGACACAACATTTAGCGTCAGCGCCCCTTTGTCATCACAATGTCTTGACGATCAGGCGGCTCCGGGCCTAGTTTGCGATCAACGTCGCGAGAATCGGAAACGGGCTTCCTGGGGGGCACCGCGCCGGATCGGGGCCGAGGCGAAGACAGCGCTGAAAAAGCGGCTTTTTTCTCCCGATCACGAGCATTGATCGCGCCGCAAAGGAACTGCCGGGCCAACCGGCGGGTCTTCGAACAGAGAGAATCACGAATTGGGGTTGAGCTGCGAAATGTGGCTCGGCGGATGCTGTTGCGTCCGCCAATGAGGGATTAAAAGACAATGCGGATCGAACGCAAATATACAAAAGCCGGGCAGTCGCCCTACGCAGACATCACTTTCCGCAAAACGAAGAGCGAGATCCGCAACCCCGACGGGTCGGTGGTGTTCAGCCTCGACGGCATCGAAGTGCCGGAGGCGTGGAGCCAGGTGGCCGCCGACGTGCTGGCGCAGAAATATTTCCGCAAGGCCGGCGTTCCCGCCCGGATGAAGAAGGTTGAAGAAAACGACGTCCCCTCCTTCCTGTGGCGCTCCGTGGCCGATGAGAAGGCCCTTGCCAAGCTGCCGGAAGACCAGCGCTATGGCTCGGAAATGACCGGCCAGCAGGTGTTCGACCGCCTTGCCGGTTGCTGGACCTATTGGGGTTGGAAGGGCGGCTATTTCACCTCCGAGAAGGACGCCTCCGCTTTCCATGACGAGTTGCGCTACATGCTCGCCATGCAGATGGTCGCGCCGAACTCGCCGCAATGGTTCAACACTGGCCTGTTCTGGGCTTATGGCATCGACGGTCCAAGCCAAGGCCATTTCTATGTCGACTTCCAGACCAAGAAGCTTGTGAAGTCAAAATCCTCCTACGAGCATCCGCAGCCCCATGCCTGCTTCATCCAGTCGGTTGCCGACGACCTGGTCAACGAGGGCGGCATTATGGATCTTTGGGTGCGTGAAGCGCGTCTGTTCAAATATGGCTCGGGCACTGGCTCGAACTTCTCGATGCTACGGGGAGAAGGCGAAAAGCTCGCCGGCGGCGGCCGCTCCTCCGGCCTCATGTCCTTCCTGAAAATCGGCGACCGCGCTGCGGGCGCGATCAAATCGGGTGGCACGACGCGCCGTGCGGCGAAGATGGTCGTCGTCGATGCCGACCATCCGGATATCGAGGCTTATATCGATTGGAAGGTGAAGGAAGAGCAGAAGGTTGCCGCCTTGGTGACCGGTTCCAAGCTCTGCCAGAAGCACCTCAAAGCGATCATGAAGGCCTGCGTGAATTGCGACGGCCCGGCCGATGCCTGCTTCGATCCGGAAAAGAACCCGGTGTTGAAGAAGGAAATCAAGCAAGCCCGCCGCGTGATGATCCCTGACAATTACATCAAGCGGGTCATCCAGTTCGCCAAGCAGGGTTACACCGAAATCGAATTCGACACCTACGATACCGATTGGGATTCGGAAGCCTATCTCACTGTCGCTGGCCAGAACTCGAATAATTCGGTCTCGCTGAAGGATGATTTCCTCAACGCCGTCGACAAGGATGGCGATTGGACTCTCATCCGCCGCACCGATGGAAAGGTCCACAAGACGCTGAAAGCGCGCGATCTTTGGGAAAAGATTGGCTTTGCGGCGTGGGCTTCGGCCGACCCGGGCCTGCACTTCAATTCGACGATGAACGATTGGCATACCTGCCCGGCATCGGGCCCGATCCGCGCGTCGAATCCATGCTCGGAATACATGTTCCTTGACGACACGGCCTGCAACCTCGCCTCGTTGAACCTTCTGCAATTCCGCAATGCGGATGGCACAATCAACGTCGCCTCCTACGAACACGCCGTCCGCCTGTGGACGATGGTGCTCGAAATCTCGGTGCTGATGGCGCAATTCCCGTCCAAGGAAATCGCCGAACTCTCCTACGAATACCGTACGCTCGGCCTAGGCTACGCCAATATTGGCGGCCTCTTGATGACGAACGGCATTCCGTATGATTCCGATGAGGGCCGCGCCATCTGCGGTGCGCTCACTGCGATCATGACCGGCGTCGCCTACAAGACCTCTGCCGAAATGGCGAAGGAATTGGGCCCGTTCCCGGGCTACAAGAAGAATGCCGACCACATGCTGCGCGTGATGCGCAATCATCGCCGCGCCGCCCATGGCGAAACCAATGGCTATGAAAAGCTCGGCGTGAACCCGGTTCCGCTCGATCACGCATCGTGCCCCGAGCCGATCCTCGTCGAACGCGCCAAGCTCGCTTGGGACGAAGCGCTCGCGCTTGGCGAAAAACATGGCTATCGCAATGCGCAGTCGACCGTGATCGCGCCGACCGGCACGATCGGTCTCGTGATGGATTGCGACACGACCGGCATCGAACCCGATTTCGCGCTTGTGAAGTTCAAGAAGCTCGCCGGTGGCGGTTACTTCAAGATCATCAACCGCGCCGTGCCGGAAGCGCTGCGCACGCTTGGGTATTCGGAAAGCCAGATCGCCGAGATCGAAGCCTATGCCGTCGGCCATGGCTCGATCGCGCAGGCACCCGGCGTCAACCATTCGACGCTGCGCTCCAAGGGATTCTCAGACGAGAAGATCGCCGCGGTCGAAAAGGGCATGGCGTCGGCCTTCGACATCAAGTTCGTGTTCAACAAATGGACATTGGGCGAAGATTATCTCACGGGCACGCTCAATGTTCCGGCCGATAAGCTCAACGATCCGTCCTTCGAGCTTCTCCCCTTCCTCGGCTTCTCGAAGGCCGATATCGAAGCGGCCAATATCCATGTCTGCGGTGCGATGACGCTCGAAGGCGCGCCGCATTTGAAGGTGGAACATTATCCCGTGTTCGACTGCGCCAATCCGTGCGGCCGCATCGGTAAGCGTTATCTCTCGGTTGAAAGCCACATTCACATGATGGCGGCGGCGCAGCCCTTCATCTCGGGGGCGATCTCCAAGACCATCAACATGCCGAACGATGCGACGGTCGAGGATTGCAAGAGCGCCTATATGCTCTCGTGGAAACTCGCGCTGAAGGCCAACGCGCTTTATCGCGATGGCTCGAAGCTGTCGCAGCCGCTCAATTCGCAGCTCATCTCCGATGACGAGGATGAAGCCGACGATGCGGTTGAAGCGATCATCGCACAGCCTGCGGCAGCGCGCGCTGCGGCCATGGCTGAGAAGATCGTCGAGCGTGTTGTGGAGCGCATCGAGCGCGTGCGCGACCGCGAGCGTCTGCCCGATCGCCGTAAGGGTTACACCCAGAAGGCAATTGTCGGCGGCCACAAGGTCTATCTCCGCACTGGCGAATATGAAGATGGTCGTATCGGCGAAATCTTCATCGACATGCACAAGGAAGGCGCCGCCTTCCGCTCGTTGATGAACAATTTCGCCATCGCGATTTCGCTTGGCCTGCAATATGGCGTGCCGCTCGATGAATATGTGGAGGCCTTCACCTTCACGCGCTTCGAGCCGGCCGGTTTCGTGCAGGGCAATGACGCGATCAAGAACGCCACATCGGTTCTCGATTACGTCTTCCGCGAACTCGCTATTTCCTATCTCGGCCGCGCCGACCTCGCCCATGTCTCCCCCGATGCCATTGGCTTCGACAAGATCGGCAAGGGTGAAGACGAAGGCAAAGCTCCGGCGGGCCAGAGCGCACGCGTCGTGTCGAAGGGCCTCGTGCGCGGCAAGACGACGAGCCTGCTCGCGATCGATGGCGGCGCTTCTGTTGAGGCACGTGCACAGGGTGGCATTGCTGCCACCGGCCTCGCCACGGCGGGCGCCACGGCGCTGAAGCAGGACGTCGCGACGGAAGTCGACGATGCGATGGCACGCTTGGGCTTTGCGGCCGCAGGCACGGCGCAAGCCGCCGCTCCGGCAGCGAAAGCGCTCGACAAGCGCGAAGAAGCGCGGATGAAGGGCTATGTCGGCGAATCCTGCCCCGAATGCGCGAACTTCACGCTGGTGCGCAACGGCACCTGCCTGAAATGCGACACCTGCGGCTCGACGACGGGCTGCTCGTAAAAATTGCGGCTTTGGCGCGTTGATACGCGCCAAACGCGTGTTGAGAATATGAACGGCGCGGGAGCAGTCCCGCGCTGTTTTGTTATTCTGAAGTCAAATTTAAATTTGAGGTATTTTATGGAAGATACAAACTTTCGAATTGGTGACCTAGCAATTGTTTTTGCTACCCTTCTAGGACCAATATTGGCCGTACAAACTCAAAAACTTTTAGAACGCCGCGGCGAAGAGCGGCGTCGGCAAGTTCAGTTATTTGAAGACTTGATGGCCACCAGGGCTTCCGTTCTATCGCCAAGACACATAGAGGCTTTAAATGCCATCCCATTAGTTTTTTTCAACTCAAAGAAAATCAGAATCACAAGCAGATCTAAACTTCAAAAAATTGACGATGAGTGGACCGCATATTTTGATCATCTTTCAGATCATGTGCGTTTAGAAGCCAACAACCAAATCTGGCATCGTGATCGGGTCCAAAAACTAGTTTCATTACTGCTCAGCATTTCCAATTTTTTGGGCTGTAGCTTCGACCGCAAAGACATAGAAAATGGAATCTACACCCCCGAAGGTCCTGCCCGTTTAGAAGAAGATCATCTGGCAATTATTGGTGGGTTGGCTGCGTTGATGAGAGGTGATAAGAGGTTAAACGTAAATGTTTTCGATACTAACGGAAAACCTAACGAGTCTACAAAGTAAAAATGGTAGTCACATTGCACTGATAATATTTGCGCACGGATATATCTCAAATAATAAGAGAGATTTGCTCATTCTAACCACGAGCTCGTGGTTCCAGACGCGGCATTTTTCGCGCCTCGGAATGACAAGGCTAACTACCTTACAGCGGAAAATTCCAAAAAGCGAAAAAACTTCCCGCGTCATTACGAGGAGGCCGAAGGCCGACGCGGCAATCCATGACGGGCCAGAGCACACTGAAAGATGGATCGCCACGGCGCTAACGCGCCTCGCGATGACGAGGTTTATTCGGACACATCGGACGCGCGTTTCGGGCTTAATGATGAAAAGACAAAATACAATTCGTGATGACACCTTCGCTCAAGCATTGGGCGTTTCATATAAATCAATCCAATCGGGATTGAGCTCTTCAATCAGTCTGATTTTACTTGCGCGCGACCCTGCCTTGATTTGCTTTTCGCGTGCAATGGCATCAGCCATCAGAGAATAGCTTTCATACCAAACCAGCAAGGTACAGCCATAGCGCGACGTGAAGCCGGGCACGAGCTTTTCACGATGTTCGAAAATGCGCGCACAAAGGCTCGATGTGACGCCGGTGTAAAGCGTTCCGTATGGCTTGCTTGCAAGGATATAGACTGTCGGTTCGCGCATGGATGATCCCAGAATTGGCCGCGTACAACGCACGCAACAACAATGGATCGCCACGGCGCGTTCCGCGCCTCGCGATGACGAGGATTATTCTGACACGTTGGGCTCATGACAAGCGTAACCCTCCCTCGTCATTGCGAGGAGGCCGCAGGCCAACGCGGCAATGCATGGCTAGCTTCGTGCCCGTTGGAAGATGGATTGCTTCGTCGTTTCACTCCTCGCAATGAGGAGGCTCATGTTTCAACGTTTCAAATAGTTCCGTCCGTCTACACTCCACCGCACAATCGACCACGCTCAAGATTTGGGGCGGAACGCCACGCAAAAAGCCGGGTCGGTCTCAAGCCGGTCTCCGCCGGAGAGATCGAGGCAATAGGGGATCGCAGGGAAGACCGCATCCAAACAGGTGCGAATGGCCGAGGGCTTTCCGGGCAAGTTGATGATGAGAGAGCGACCACGCAACCCTGCAATCTGGCGCGACAGGATCGCGGTCGGCACTTCCCGGAGGCTGACTGTCCGCATCAATTCGCCGAAACCTGGCATGAGCCGATCACAAACGGCTTCGGTGGCCTCGGGCGTCACATCGCGCGGGGCCGGCCCCGTCCCACCCGTCGTTAGAACGAGCGAGCAGCCTTCGCGCTCGACGAGCTCGATCAAGACGGCCTCGATCAAGGCCTGTTCATCGGGAACGACCCGGGCCACGGCACGCCACGGCGAGGCCAAAAGCTCGGTCAGCGCCATAACAATGCCCGGGCCGCCCTTGTCTTCATATTCGCCGCGGCTTGCCCGGTCTGACACTGTGAGAATGCCGATCGGGGTCGCGGACCCCACTGTTACCGGTGCTGCCATGCCATGCCCTCTTGTCTGGGACCGAAGTTTTGGCGGACCGCTCCCCCCCGGTCAATTCCCCGTTCCGCTTGCCGCCAAGGCGCTGCCGATGCTACTCAAACCTTATGGTCTGGTTTCGTCCGCGATGAGGGCTCGTGCGGGACATCGAAAAACTGTTCGGCGAGATCGCCGTCGCGGCAGGCCTGCCGATCATGCAGGTCTATGAGGCTGGTGCCGCCAGTGCGCTGAAATCAGACGGTAGCCCTGTCACCGAGGCTGATACGCGCGCCGAAGCCCTCATCCTTGAACAGCTCGCGCGCTATTGCGGCGGCATCCCCGTGATCGCCGAAGAAAGCATGGCGGCAGGCCACAAAGCTGCCATCGCCGAACGCTTCATCCTTGTCGATCCGCTCGATGGCACGAAGGAATTTGTCCACCGCCGTGATGAGTTCACGGTCAACATCGCGCTGATCGAAGCGGGCAAGCCCGTGGCCGGCGCCATCTATGCACCCGCCATCGATACCTTATGGACCGGCGGAGCGATGGGCGCGCGCCGTGCGAGGCTCGCACCGGGACAAAGCCATTCTACCGCCAAAGACGACACCGCGATCCACACACGCCCTTGGCCGGATTGCGATGCGATTGCCGTCGCAAGCCGATCCCATGCCGACGAAGAGACAGACCGCTTTCTTGCGGACATCGTTGTCGGCGAAAGACGCAGCCGCGGATCATCGCTGAAATTCTGCCTCCTCGCCGCAGCAGACGCCGATGTCTATCCCCGCTTTAGCCCGACGATGGAATGGGACGTGGCCGCAGGCCACGCTATTCTCGCAGCCGCTGGTGGCGTGGTGACACAGCCAGACGGTGCGCCCTTCACCTATGGAAAAATCAGTGATGGTTTTCGCAACGGCCCTTTCATCGCTTGGGGCGATCCACGCCAAGCTCACCAATCGAAATCCTGAGCGTAACCGGCAGCAATCAATGTCTCACCTGCCCATTTCTTGAAACGGGCTTTCCGCGCTTGTGGCCATGCGTGCCAACGCCCAAGTGGATTGAAAGAATTGGACCGCGGCTGTTGTTGCCATTTCTCCGCAAGCGCTGCGCCATTCGTCGACGAACCACGCAATGGCAAACGATCAAACGCCGACCAATCGTAAGAAGCGGAATCCAAGCCACAATGAGCGAGGACCCGCTCCATGGCCGGGCGCCCTTCCTTCACCAAATCCTCGTAACGAACGACTAGAGCTTGTTCGCAAGCGCAAGGCCCACCGGGCGCAAAGGCCAGTGCAAGCCGCGCAGCCGCCGACCACTCTGCCGCCATCGCTACAAAACTTTTGCCTAACCAACGTTGTCCAAACGTCGCCAAGCTTGATTGCAAAACGTCCCGACCGTCGCGCATTAAAATCAGAAACCGGTCACGCGGAAAGATGCCAGGAACTAATGCGAGGTGCTGCATGTGAGGCGATTTAAACACCATCGTGCGCCGCTCCGATTGCGCTTGCAGCGATTGCATCCAACCAGAGGCAAGATAAGCCAACACCTCATGACGTCTCAGCACTTTGGCATTGGGTGGAAACATGAATTCAAACTCCTGCTGCAACGCCTCCGCCCCGCCCGCAACATATAAGAGAGGGAACTCCCACAGCGCGCCGGGATTTTGAATTGTATCAGGGTGCAAAGCAATCGCGTCAGCCAAGAAGTTTGTACCTGAGCGTGGCAAGACGCCATGCACGAAAACCGCCGACCGGTGCTCACGGCCACGGATTGCATAAGCGATTTCCGATAAGGCGTGCGCATTAACCCAATCCACATTCGTTGAAAATGCGCCACGCTCCAAAGCAGGGAAGCCCAGCGCCCGCCGGAACAATAAATATAATTGTGACATACGCACAAAATGCGAAACGTCGTGGATCCGCCTCAAATTGTCCAATATTAACACGCCTAGCCTCACTCTTCCGATAAGATATAATTCGATGACAGCAAAGCTTTTCTTCGCGCTGTTATAATGTCATCCTAGCAACATCACAGCGCAGACTAACTCAAACGGCAAGCGTAACAATAAAACGCATAATCGCTCCTTTTAGATGTTTGATCGGAGAAATATTCCAATGAAACCGAAAGCGTTGCGAGATTACTTATCTCACGAAGATGGGCTTGGTCGCAAAAACGTATCGACGCTCAAAGGGAGCGCTCAAATTCTTCATTTATCGGCATTCCGTAATGAACCATTTCCTAAGTCAACATGGCGCGTTTCATTCTTTTTTATTTGCAAGCGCATCACGGATATTACTGGAGCACTAGGCCTCTTATTCGTTCTAACGCCCCTCCTCTGCTGCCTTGCTCTGGCTGTAAAAATAACCTCTCCCGGGCCTATTCTGTTTCGTCAACTTCGCTATGGGCATCACAACGCACTTTTCACTATCTACAAGTTTCGAACCATGCGGATCGATACTCAAGATCTATCTGGCGTACAGCAGGCATACGAAAACGATCCACGCCTTACTTCGATCGGTGGATTCTTGCGCCGCTCAAGCCTCGATGAATTGCCGCAAATTCTCAATGTCCTCAAAGGCGACATGTCGTTGGTCGGGCCACGCCCCCATGTCCCGGGCATGCTGGCTGGCGGGATGCTGTATGAAGATCTCGTTCCGTTCTATTTCGAACGACATCGCGTCAAACCCGGCGTCACTGGATTGGCTCAGATCAATGGTCTACGCGGCCCTACAACACAATCACATCTCGCGAGAAGCAGGATCGAGCAGGATTTGGAATATATCAAGACGCTTTCACTGAAACAGGACTTCGTGATTCTCTGGAAAACTATCGTAAGTGAGCTTCTTGGACGCAATCATGGCTTTTAATTTGATCCGGTCACCATCCAAGCGACAAGAAAGCTAAAAAGAACCATCAGTGCAATACTGCTCCAGATCAGACGACGCCGCCAAAGCAAGGCCCGCGCTAACGCAGGGTCTTCTCGTTGAGGATCAATGTCCAAACGTTTAGTAGCTTCGGCCATGGCCTGGTCAACTCCGCTCAGACCATCATGCCATTTCAGCGCCTAATGAATAGTATGGTTTGACCGTAAAGACCCTATTATGGGCGATTATCCAGCGCTTCTTGCCATATCCGGACATAATCTATCTTGAACTCGGCCGGAAAGGGCGTCGTCTGGTTCGGCGATCCCGGCCATTTCCCACCAACAGCCAGATTCATTAACAAGTACATGTCCGCCTTCAACGCTTCTGGTGTCGCCGTACGCGCCAGTTCAATTCCATCTAGTGCAATTGCTATCTCGCGCTCAGACCACATAAGCGTATAGACATGATAATCGGCTGACAGATCCGTCACTTTCTGACGTACAAAACGGTTGATGCCAGCCGCTCCCGATCCACCCATGTGCAAAGTCACATTAAGAAAATCTGGTCTATCGCCCAAGATCTCCATGATATCGATTTCGCCGTTAGAACCTTTGTCCTTCCGCAAGAGCCAAAGCGCTGACCATAGGCCTTTTCCCTTCGGCGCTTGAGCACGGACTTCTACCACGCCATATCGGAAGACAAAGCTATTGAAGGTTGTCACCAGACCCGATGAGTAAGAGGCACCAACCTTTTGAGCTTCTTCAGGTCCGAGCCGCTCAGCACGCAACGCGAGATAACCATCTCGAATATACCCACTATCGCCAAGCTTGCTCTGTCTTTGCTGCAGAAAGGTCCAATCCGTATAGACCTGCTCTTCTTTGTTTGTCGGCAAAGTGCGACCGCCCCAAAAATAAGTTCGCGACCAAAGAGGAGAGAGGCTCTCCGCCCCGTCAAATTCATCTTTGAACACAAGCTTCAGTCTGCGGCCTTCAAAGATAAGCGGTAATGGCATTCCTGTCGCAGACCGTACGATTGCGGGCTTTCTGGTATCTTCAATAGCTATGTTATCCATTGGCGTGATCCCCCGTGCGATCAAGACACGTCTTATGCACCGTCGAATACGACGAGCCGATCAACCCACCAGCGCCCGCAATCTGTCCCACGCCAAAAGCAATTCTACCAAAATGGGATGCTAACCTATAGCCACGCCAATGCCAGGGCATGAAGCAACCGAGAAAGCCAATAAAGGCATGTCCCGCTCCGATCAGTATACGATAGGGCATGACACGCCGATCATTACGCAAAAGTCGCCAAGCCAATGTTAGGGTCGCACCAATACGATAGCGGCGCCTCATCAATTCATGGAAAGACAGGCGCGATGCCGGAATCGTTTCAAAGACAATCGCATCACGCGATGTCACAATACGAGAGCCCATTGCCATCAAAGACATAAAAAAATGCTGGTCTTCACCCCCACTACGATCAAAACGTGAATCGAACCGCACACCAGTCTTTAAGAGCAGCCTACTCGATAACAAGACGTTGCCAGAATAACCAAAGCGCAATTCACCACCATTACGAAACGGCCCCAGAGCTGTAAAACGACCGTTCCGGAACCAGCTTGGAACATTGTTTTCATAGATTGGCTCAACCGGCCCTTGAACAATACTGGCGTTAAATTGCTGTGCCGTTTCTACTATACTTTTCAACCAAAATGGCGATGCCAATTCATCGTCATCTATAAAGGCAATATAGTCCATCTTTTCATGGACCGTCTGTAATGCATGATTTCGCGCACTTGCAACACCGCGCTTCGCCTCACTATGATAGTAGGTTTCTATGTGAGTAATTTTTTTAAATCGTTCTATGATGGCTGCGATTTTTGGATCACAATCATTGTCAATGACATGAATTTCAAATGTTATATTATTCTGTTCTTGTTTTGCCAGGCTATTGAGCGTCCGACGCACTCCTGTTGGCCGACGGAACGTTGTGATCATTATTCCTACATGAGTACTTTTAATCTTACTCATGATCGTAGTTCTCATAATTTTGGATGGTTTTATCTAACGATAATCGCATTGAAAGACCTACAGCAATAGACCATATTAAATCATTCCGCATCAAGATATGGGATTCTGATACATTAGACAGAATTAAAAAACCTACATATACAAGAGGCATTCCCGATATGAATGACGATCGTTGCAGCCGCGCATGAATCCATGAACGTCGCAAAAATAAAACAATAAATATGCTAATAACAATAAATAGGACGATACCTCCATTCAATAATGTTTCTAATCCACCATTATGCGAATAAAATGGGGAATATCTTATCACGCTTGCAATTACTTGCGTTTCTGTTGATGCATCGTTCCAAAAGGCCTCATAGCCATAGCCAAGCCACGGCTTTCGCAGGATGAATATAAACACTTGTTCCCAGAGCGGAAAACGACCTGACATGCCAGCCTTCTTACCAAGCAGTGCAAACCCGTCGTCAATCGAGGCAAAACTTAGAAGGATAAAAAGTAAAACACCGATTCCTAGAGTACTAACGAGTGTCAGCATGACAAGCATGTTTGGCGAACGCTGTACCGCTCGTGCCCAAACTATCAACGCGAGACAGAACATGGTCGTAAAGACAGCTGTCATGGAACGCGATCCAACCAATATTAAACCACAGATGCTAAGACCGCATAAGGCCAAAAGACGGAATATGGGTGTGTCTGTCAGTGCAAGATAGGCCAAGAAGATCGTGGCAAGTGCAATTGCAGCGCCAAGACTATTCTTGTGATAAAACAGCCCTCGCCAAGCTCCAACCCAAGTTTCATCCACCATCAAACCAATGTGGGGAAAGAATAAGCAGACAAAAAGAGATCCTAATGCCGCGCAAGTCATCGCTACAGCAAGGATACGGATCGCAATCGTGAGTCCAAATCGCCAAAAGAGATAAAGGCCGAAGCAACTTGATCCAAAGCCTGCTATAGAACGCTGCCATGTGTCACCTGGCCGAACCGACCACAGCGTTGAAACAAACGGAAATAGTAGTAGCAATAGTATCAATGGCCAGTGAAGAAGAATATTTCTTACAAATCGGAGATCAGAAAATAGAATGATCAAGGTCACTGCGTAGATTGATAAAAATATGAGGTATATAGCAACTGGGCGCCCTGCAGCGGCTTGATCTGTTGATCCTAAAAGCATCTGTAGGGATTGTGTGCCATAGATGAAACTCGCGATGCACGCAAAAGTGATTTCAGTGATACGCCCGATGTAAACCGTTGGCCTCGATCCGTTTGTTGTTACTATCATCGTCATTGTGCACGATACCGCCACATCAAACGCAAAGCTGCCCCATTGGTAGACCAGTACCGAGGCCCCAATCTCGCTGGTTCTTGCGCCATCCGCCACAACCACTCAAGACCGATATTTTGAACCCAAAGCGGTGCGCGGCGACGTGCTCCGGCCAAAAAGTCGAACAATCCGCCACAGGTTTTAATCCAAGTTATGCCGCATAGTTTGTCGCGATTACGCACAACAAATTCATGTTCACGTGGAACTCCCAACCCTACCCACAGGATATCTGGCTTGAATGATTGTATCGACGTCAAAATGCTTTTCTCATCAGTTCGATTGAAAAATCCATGATGGCCTGTAATTGTCAACCATGGATATGCAGCGCGTAGTACATCGACAGCCTTTGCATTATTAGCAGGTGTGGCTCCAAGAAAATAAAATCTCACATCATGTTTCTCCACTATGCGCGCAACATCATGAATGAAGTCTGTTGTGGCTATACGCTCCGGAAGGCGATCACGCGCCAGAATCCGTGATGCGATAACGAGCGACATACCATCGGCATCGATATGGTCTGCTTCAAGAACCATTTTGCGAAATTCAATATCGCCTTCCGCTAAAGCGAGAACATGGCCATTTGCCGATGTTGAATATCGAGGTAGGCTCTTCCTGTCATGATTGCCACGAAAGTCGCTTAAGAATTGTTGCGCCATCCCTATACGATTCGTTTTTGTAATGGGAAGGCCACCTATAAATACTCTTTTCTCTTCTTTCATTGGAAAGCTCATTTTCACTTTTTTTCATTGCTCAGTTTGTCGTGAATTGATTCATACGGCATCATAGTTTCAGGAGTTGATCATGTTACCTCGTATTTCGATCGTTATTGCCGCGCATAATGCTGAGGCATATCTCTGGGATACTTTGGCTTCGCTGCAGCGTCAGCGCTTCGATGGAATTGAAACTATCGTCATTGATGATGGTTCCACCGACGGCACATCTTTCATCGCCGACCGTCCACCAATTCGTGTCATCAACTTACCCCGTTCGGGGGTTAGTTTAGCCCGCAATGCTGGCCTCGCCTTGGCTCGTTCTCCGACCATACTATTCCTCGATTCCGACGATCTTCTTGCGCCTGATGCACTCAATTCCCTCTGGCGAGGACTAGCGTCATATCCAGACGCAATCGGGATCGTCGGACAGCACCTGAAGTTTTGGCCCGATGGTGAAGAAGATGCTTCAATGCCTTTTCTGCGGGGTGCCGCAATGCCAAATGGAGATATTCTAAAGTTTTTATTGCAACGTAATTTCATTGTTAATGGAGGTTCATTCTTGATCCGCACAGATGCTGCGCGTAAGGCGGGTGGGTTTGATCCAAAACTTAGGCTCGGTGAAGATTGGGATTTTTGGTGTCGCCTGGCTTTGCAGGGATCTTTTGCCTTCTTACGCAATCAAATCGTACTGCATTATCGGCAACGCAATGATGGTGCACAAAATCGTATGAGAGGAAGCCCACTCCAACTCAATGATCAAGCAGTCGCTTCTATATTTTCACACCCTGAAATCAGAGCGCGCCTGTCTTGGTACGAGCTCTGGATGAGTCAACGTCTGGCCCGACAAGATATATACTGGAGCGAGGCACGCGCCCATATGATGCGAAGAAACTGGCTGTTATTCTCCGCTTATGTCGCTCTCGGCGCGGCTCGATATCCAGAAACAATTTTTAGATTCGAGCAGTTTAAGCGTTATCTTCGCGGGGCCGAAAATGCCCTTAAAGCGTTAAGACAGGCTCAACCATGATGGTACGAATGAGCCTAATCTACATGCTGGGGCGGTACGGAGCGTCAGCGATCACGTTAATCGCGCTAAGCCTTTATACACGCCTCGCAACACCTCAAGAATATGGTGTTTTTGCACTTGTCATGGCTCTAGCAACAACTCTCTATTCCGGCTTTGGGCAATGGCTTCGGCATATCCTTTTGCGGTTTTCCCATGCTGATATGAAGGGCGGCTCTCCCCTTCCATCGCTTGTACTCCAGACTTTTGTCGCGATTTGCGTCCTTCTAGCGCTCGCCTTATTCGCAATCATGCCATTTCTACAAACGGATTCTTATCAAGCAGTTGGCTTGGCTTTGATGCTGTTGACTGTGATGGGCTGTTTTGAGCTTGCGCTCGCATGGTTACAGCTCCAACTTCGACCGGCCTTCTATGGCGGACTCTCAATGCTCCGTACGGGACTTGCCGCTTTGTTCGGTGTTATAGCTCTCTATCTCGGCTATGGCGCGGTCGGCCTTGTGATCGCAACATTCTTGGCTTATGCGAGCGCAGCGGTTCCAGTTTTTTTCAGAACTGGCTTTGGTCTTGGACAAGCGCGAACAGCACTTTTCGACATAAAACCAATGCTCGCTTATGGGTTGCCATTGGCTCTCTCGGCGGCCTTAGGCTCGGCGCTTGTACTGGCGGATCGAGCACTTATTGCCTCCATTATCTCCACAGAGGCCGCAGGCCTTTACGCCGCTCCCTATGACCTAGCCATGCGAACATTGCAAGTTTTGATGTTAGCAATTAATCTTGCTGGTACTCCGCTGATCATCCGGTCTTTTGAGAGCGGCGATTCCGCTCGGACCGAAATGCTGCTCGGCCGACAATGGCTTCTCCTCGTGAGTGCAGGCTTTCCTATCATGCTTGCAATGATGTTGATGCCACAGGGGATCTCGGCAGTTTTGCTTGGCCCATCGTTTCGCAAGGCTGGCTCCGACCTGATGCCACTCATTGCGGCGGCGACTTTTCTACAGGGTCTTGAGAGCTTTTACTTCAGCTTTGCGTTTGCCCTAACGAAGAAACCGATACGGCAAACTGCAATTCTGTTTGTCGCCGTGATTGTCAATATTGGATTGACGATTTGGCTTGTTCCCATCCTCGGAATTCGGGGCGGAGCATGGGCTACCTTGGCATCAGCTATCCTTTCACTTTTTGGAAGCTTCATCATTGGTTCTGGGTTAATGCGGCTTCCCTTAACATTCGGCCCACTTTTAAGGGTCGCGTTAGCCGGATGCCCGCTAGCCGTTGTGATCATGTGGATTGCACCGCATACACCAGCTGAAACATTACTAGCCGGACTACTATCTTGCGGCGCCTATTCAATGGCGCTTCTCGCTTGTGACGTGGCTGGCTCTCGGCAGATGGCAATTCGCATTCTTCGTACGCGCAGTTTTCAATCCCGTTCTGCTGGAGAACTTTTATGAGGGATCAAGCTCAATGTCTTTCGAGCATTCATCATCTGCTCCATATGGCATTATCCGATCATCGTCCTATCCGGATCTTGGAAGCTGGCGGAGGCTCATATTCCCATATTCGTCTTGATCGGGCATCGCATATTTCCGTCATCGACATTAGTCTCGAACAATTAAACCGGAACACTTATGCGGATAAACGCATCCTTGGTAATCTTGAAGATCCTGATGCAATCGAAGGAATTTATGATTTGATTGTCTGCTTCGACGTTCTCGAGCATTTGCAACGTCCACATCTTGCCTTGATTCATATGCTGGCGGGACTCGATGAAGGCGGATTGCTCGTTATCGGCTGTCCGAATCGTTCCTCAACCAAAGGTATAATCACACGCTTTACGCCACATATTTTTCATGTTTGGTACTATAAGGCAATTCGTGGCATTTCAGACGCTGGCCAACCAGGCCATGCGCCATTTGAAACATTCCTCAATCCGTACATGGGCTTTGAGATCGTTCAAAAGCAGCTCGAGGAAGCAGGTCTGGCTATACGCGTTGCAGACCGTTACGAAGGCCCCTCTGCAACTGAGCTTCAATCAAAAAAGCCGTTTCTCTATGCCCTCTACGATCTTCCAGCTGCAATCCTCCGTGCCATAGGGCGATCGGATGAAACATTGGCGGCCACTGATTGGATCATTGTCGCTCAAAAGCCTACTCAAAGCGTTGCGAACGAAATCGCCACAAAACGACACGCCTAGGCAGCCTTTCCGCCATAACGTTCCCATTGTTCCGGACTATAGTAAAAACCACCATCGCTCTCGAAGTCCCGATATGCCTTCAGATCGACTCTGTTGAGTAGATGACCGATTAGCGCACGCCTAATACCCGGAGCGCCGGTGAGTGCGCGCTTAACCGTCTGCATCGCTGTAGCACCCCATCCAATGACAAGGACGAATTCATCAATGAGATCGGCTGCGGCACGCGCATCAACGATAGGACCGATCGGCGGTAGATCGACAACAATATAGTCAAATTGGCTACGCATTTCTCCGAGAAATTCACGCATGGCAGATGATGATATCACCTCATTGCTCTGCGAGACGCGATCACCGGGAATAACCGGGAGAACCACAAGTCCTGTTTGCGGTTCACGCTGGCTTGCTTCCTCGAGTTTGAAACGACCCAGCAAGACATCGATCAAACCGCGTTGCGGCTTTGTTTGTAAGGCGCGCGTGAGCGCTGGATTTCGAAGATCGCCATCGATCAAAAGAACCTTTCGACCTGTAGCAGCGGTAATAAGAGCAAGATTGACGGCGGCTGTTGTTTTGCCTTCACTCGGCACCGTTGATACGATACCAATCACTCGCCCTTTATCATGGTCGTGCGCTTCGCGCGCATCGACAGATACTTTCACACTACGCAACGCTTCTGCAAATTGGGAAAAGGGCGCATCAAGAGCATGCCTTAAAAGGGGAACGCGAAACGCTGCGGCACCGGGAGCGATCGCTTGGGTTTGCGGGCAACGAACAATATCATCACCTTGAACAAGTGGCATGACGCCAAGGCAAGGCACACCGGTGGCCGCTTCCGAATCGGGAGATGTTCTAATGCGTCTATCTAACGTTTCCCGAAAAAACGCACCGCCAACGCCGAGAAAGATACCTACGCCAAAGGCTCCTGCAATGACAAGCAAAGTGCGTGGCGATGCTTTTTCTTTTGGTGGTAACGCACGACCTACAATTCGCGATTCCGTCATAGGAGACGATTGCTGCTGCACTGCCTGGAGGTAACGTTGCATGAAACTATCGTGAATGGTTCTAAATGAAATCGCTGAGCTTTCAAGCTCGCGCAACCTCACTTGAGCTTGCCGGCCTGTATTGACTTCACGATAGAGCTTTTCGAGCGCGCCATTCAGCGCTTCCTCACGCGAACGTGCGATCTCAACGTCACTTTCATATGTTTTGGCTATTCGACCAAGCTCATCCTGAATTGCAGTTTCCAAATGTTTCATTTCAGCGCGTAAATTCAGCGCTGCAATGTGGTTTGTGCCATAGCGCGCAGACCATTCAGCCTCACGTCTTTGCGTATCCACATATTGCTGTCTAATACGTAAGATTACTTCATTTTTTAGGGTATCTGCTACGCTCGATGCATCGCCTGCTCGGCCCTCCATAATCTCCTTGATACGCGCGAGCTTTGCTCTGGCCTGTGCCATATCGGAGCGCACATTGGCCAGCTGTGTCGTCAGCTCCGACAATTGCTGGTCAGTGACGGACTTTCCATTGGCATCGATAAGATTGTTTTCGCTTCGAAACTCTTGAACAGCGGTTTCGGCGCGGCTCGCATTCATTCGTAGTTCGGAGATGCGGCCCTCAAGCCAACGCCCTGCTTCGCGTATGAGATTGATACGAAATTCATTCTGCTCTTTGATGTAGATTTCCGCAATCCCATTCGCTATTTTCGCTGCCTTAGCACGATCTTTTGATTTGAATGAGACCTCGATGACATAGCTCGTACCGGCGCGCTTAACATCAAGTGCTCTCCCATAAGCAGCAAGCGCAGATCGCATCCGTTCCAGCGCTGGATCGGAAGGCGTATCATTGTCAGAAAGCAGATTGATCAACCCATTATATATATTCATCAGAAAGGCGAGAGCAGGATCAAGAGCCTCACCAATAAATTCCGGGTCATTATCAAGCTTCATGGCCTGAATGACGCGGTTTGCCAGACGTTCCGATTTCAGCGCCTCGACCTGACTTTCCACGACTGCTGCATCGACGATCGGGTCGGGCGTGACCGAATCCTGCGCTTGCTGAAAGAGTTGAACTCTTCGTGTATCGATCATCAACGCCGCGATGCCGGCATATTTTGGCGTCGCCATCATTAAATAAAAGATTGCGAGGGAAAGGCAGGCACCTGTTGTCATCAGAACGAGGCGACGCTGCCTCCAGATTGTAGCCAAGGCTGCAGCGGCATCGATTTCACCACTTTCTTGGCGCGGGATTCGCGCGGGCGGCATTGTGAGTGCCAGCCGGTCCGCGGAATGATCTGTCATACGCAACGCCCTCGCTTAACGCAGAGAGGCGGCACCAATACACCGCCATATGCCGTTACGTTAACATAGAGATTGAAATCGTCTCAACCGAAGGCGCGGCCTTAAATGATCAATTGCGCGACTGCCAAGGCCAACGGCCTTCAATCTCCAACTGCAACGACCAAGATAGAAATGTTCTGATCGCCACAATTGCGGCGAGCACCCCTACGGATGAAAATGTTGGTGTCGTTGCCACTGTTCGAATGATATCTGCGGCAACCAAAAATTCGAGGCCAAGTAATAAGGTGCGGCCAATGCCACTCCGATAAGCCGTGTAAGCGTCTCCATTCCCAGTCGCCAAATTGCGGAAAAAGCGCAACGATACGACAATGAGGCCAATTGAAATGATTGCAACACCAGCCAAATCACCGGCAACGCCAACAGTCCTTATCAGAGAATCGACGTTTCCCAGCATTGCATCACCCATGTGATTATCCTCGTACGCGCAGGCCGATGTTGGCGAAGCACAGTTAAGCTTGGGTTAGCGGCCGCCCGATGCGGGCTCATCAGCCTTGCGACGAACGCGCTTGACGTCTCCAACGAAGACATAGCCCACACCCCGAATGCTTTTAATCCATGTTGCTTCTTCAGGAACATCGATGTGTGTACGGGTCTTGCTGACGAGTACATCGATTGAACGACTCAGCCCAACCCAACGGCGGCCGAAGATCTGGTCAACCAAAGTGTCTCGTTCGAAGACACGATTTGGATGACGAACGAGGAGTTCAAGCAGACGAAATTGCGTACCCGTGATGGCAACGATAGAGCCATCGTAACTATGCCTGAGTTGATGCGCTAACGGATCAAGCTCGAACGGCCCAAAGCGGAACAGTTCGTGCGCAGGTTTTTCGCCCGCGGAGGTAAGCAGCGCATATAATTTCCGTATCCGGAGAGCGAGCTCACGCGGCTCAACGGGCTTTGCCAAATAGTCATGAGCGCCAAGCTCAAGGCCAAGAATGCGGTCAACCGGCGAGTCGCGGGATGATAAAACGATCACACCGCATCCTGCCTCACTGATCTCACGCATCGCGTCCAATCCATTGCCATCGCCTAGCATGAGATCAAGGATAACAATATCGGGGACAGCTTGTCGCAAGGACTGCCGCAAGGCGGCAAGACTGTCGGCTTCGCTCACGAGCATACCTTCGCCTTTAAGGTAAAGGCCCATCAATTCTCTACTTAACGTGTCATCTTCAACGAGTAGAACGCGAATTTGCGCCATGATGAACCTTGCAAATAGCCAAGCTTACATTACGGAAACATAATCTTTCACTCGTTTACAGCGGGAATAGATGAGCAGCAACATTTCAGATGCATTTAATGCCGTAATGGAATTTGAGATCCATCATTTCACCTGTGTCTTAAAGCCACGCTTCCGCTTCGCCTGCGATGGATCAAAAACAGGAAATGGACAGAGGCTCATGCCAACATCAATTGAAGTCACGATACCTCGTAGAAATATTCGGTCCTTTCTGTCAGCACTTGACCGTTTTAGAACCGATCACGATCTCACAGTCGATGAAGCGATCATTTATATTGCCATCGGTGATCTCAATCTTGCTGCGCGCCAAACGGACGTGCTGACAATGCGGCCGACTAGTATGACGATGATCTCCTACCAGCTTGATATTCCCCGTGAAACTGTACGTCGCAAGGTTAAGACTCTGCTGAATAAAGGATTGATCCGCGCCCGTGGACGTGAACTTTATCTTGACGACCTCAAACTATGGATGGCGATCGGCGATCAGCTGAACGGTGGCGCCCAACTTCTGAGAGCAGTTGCATAATCAAAGTCAAGGCTCAGCTTTCTGTTTCGTGAAGCTGCGCTTATCTTACAGTTTAAGATGAGCGCTTTACCAGGAAGCTATGGAAGACGGGTGCTTCGGAGTGCAATTTTTACAATTGGCGCATTCGTTGGAAGTGCGTGGCTGATTGTAGCTGCGCTTGCGTGGCGCGACTATCAAGCAACCCTCAACCGTGTGGATGCCGAGATCCGGCTTGCAGCAGCATCCATCCAGAATCATCTTGGCACGCTACTTCATGCCACCGAACAAATCGCAAATGGCATAGCGCGCAATTATCTTGAGCGCGGCGATTCTATTAGGACGGATGCCAAATATCAAAGTCAGCTTGTTTCGTTACTGTTCGATTTTTCGCGGGATTTGGCCTCTCTATCGTTGATTGATGTCGAAGGTATCCTTGTCTTAACGACAGTGCATTTTCCGACGCCCTTCGGCATATCGGTCCGCGACCGCGATTATTTCGAGGCGTTTCTCTCAGGCGAGAAAGGGGTTTTTGCCAGCCGGCTAACGAGCGGTCGTATCAGTGGCATGCCGGGTCTCACCATGGCCTATCCCATCAACCGTGCCTTGCTACCGCACTATCGTTTCGGAGGCGCCGTTTTAATTACCATCAGATCAGATGTTGTCGCCCGGACGATTGAAGAAGCTGGGTTAAAAGAAAAGACAAGCATCACAATTTTTAATCAACAGAATCGTCCAGTCCTTACCGTGGATAGGGGTGAGCTTGTCGCAATCGAAGAAGACATCATAACGCTCCCCAACAGAACGACCGATCATTCATTTAACATCTCGCTTGCAAGTGATAGTTCTTCCACACGTGAAGTATGGGTTCGCCTTTCGAAAGAAATTCATGCACGGATTGCGATTTCCAATCAGGATCTCTTTCGCCTCTGGCAACAAAATATACTCGAAAATAGTCTCGTCGCTGTTCTTTTGACTGCCTTTGCCTTGATTGTTGTCACTCATATCAAACGGCTAAATCGTTTGCTTGATCGCGAGCACGCGAAACGCACAATAAGCGAGGATAATCTTCGTTTTCGTGTGGCTGATCTTGAAGCAACTCGACACGATCTCGAAGACGCACGATTGGCCGCAGAGAAAGCCAATGCGGCGAAGACTGATTTTCTTGCTGCCATGAGTCATGAAATTCGCACTCCGATGAATGGTATCCTCGGCTTCATCGATCTCTTGCGGCGGAGTCCCCTTGATGAAAGGCAAGAATCATACATGCGTCACGTGACAGATGCGAGTAAATCGCTACAGGCAATCCTTGATGAGATTCTTGATTTTTCAAAAATTGAAGCTGGTCATGTACGGATTACAGCAGAGCGCTTCGATCTACACGACCTTGTCAAAGGTGTTACGGATTGGGCTCGTGCACAGATTACGCGCTCAAACTTAGTCGTTGAAAAGCGCCTGCCCGGCGGTGTTCCGCGTTATCTTATCGGTGACGCTCATCGCTTACGTCAGGTACTCATCAATCTTGTCTCAAACGCTCTGAAGTTCACGCAGGAAGGGCATGTTATCATTGATGTGCGCGAGACGGTTCATGGTCCGGAGATGATCGAGCTTCGGTTTTCCGTCATCGATTCTGGCACTGGAATCACGCCTGAAGATCAAGCGGTTCTTTTCAAGCCCTTTTTCCAAGTTGATCGCCCAAACCACCGCCATCGTGACGGTACCGGGCTTGGACTAGCGATTTGTCGGCAGCTCATCGAGATTCAGGGCGGGCGCATTGGCGTCATCAGTACACTTGGCAAAGGCAGTGAGTTTTGGTTCGATCTTGAATTCCGCTTGCCAACGCAAGATCGGCCGCACCTTCCAGTCCAAGCAGTTCCCGATCATCCCAGATTTTCAGGGGTTTCCCGCGTACTCGTTGTCGATGATGTCGCGATGAATCGCGAATTGATCACGGCGATCCTTGAGGGCGCCGGCTTCGATGTTGTGGAAGCAGAAAGTGGCCGGCGCGCTCTGGCGCTTGCACGCGAAAGAACGTTCGATATTGTTTTAATGGATATTATGATGCCAGAGATGGATGGACTTGAAACGACGGCTCACCTGCGGCAATTGCCGGGATGGGAACGCGTGCCGGTCATTGGCCTGTCGGCGTCGGTTCTACCAGATCAGATTGAGATCTATTTAAAGAGAGGGATTGACGCTTTCATCCCTAAGCCTCTGGATGCCATTCTTCTGCTTTCAACATTGCGCGAATGGATTGATGATGGTGCGGAACGCAGTACTGCGTAAACGCATCATGGGCGCAAAGCGGAAAGCGTATTCTTAGCAATCCGCAAATAGGAATCGAGAACAGCGTCGACTGTAGCTTGATCGCCGGTAGCGCAAGCCTGCTCCAACTCTCTTGCAGATGCTGCGAGCGATGTAGCACCGAAATTTCCAGCAAGGCCCAACACTGCATGCGCCTCCGCCCGCAAAGCAGGCAAGCTTGCAGGAGTCAGAGCGAGCGGGCCTGCATAGGCAATGCTAGCGTCTATACGCTCAGCAAGGCGGACAAGCATGGACTGGAAGCGCTCAGGCCCGATCTGATCTACGATTCTTTGCTGGCGCCCAATATCGAGCAGGCCTACGGTGGCGACCATGACGCTTCCTCCCGCAGGGTAACGCGGAAGCTTTGGGCTCAGTTCCGCTAGCGCTTAAGGAACTGCGAAATGCACATAGTTCGCCGGGGCCAAGCCAATAGCGTGCTCTACTTCATCGAGCTTCTGGATTGTGAGCGTTAACATTGCCGTGTTGCAGAATGTAATCAGGAATAGCAACACAACAAGGCCCAGCAAGACACGCTCACGGTTCGACATGTCATGCGTGGAGCGCTCCTGACCCGAGCGTCCGCTCATCAATTTAAGCGGAGGCGAATACGCTTCGGCTACATTCGCGTCATGATCGCTCAATTCAAACAGGGGCTGGTACGATCCAGCATTCAACAAGATGCGGACATGATCCTGTACACCATCACACGCATAGTAGGCGGAGAGTGCGCGGCGTAAACGGGAGGCCTCAACACGGACGATGGGATCTTGAGACGGATCGAAGCTGTCGGGCCGACCTAAAGCTACGGTTGCTATGTTGTAGGCTTTCAAGCGCTCGGCGCGGCCAGCCAAGGCTTCCTCAACCACATAGGTGAGGAAACGTTGCAGCTTTATCGATTTGGCAAAGAGAGGGTGGGCAATGATCCGCGCCAAAGCCAACCTAATTTCGTCCTCGGCCGGAGCAGATGGAACCACCGTCTCCATCGGGCGGAGACGCATCCAAGCCTCGTCGAGTGCAATTTTCATTGCAGATTACTCAAGCACCAATCGCTGAAGAACTGTCGCGCCTTGCGGGTTGATCTACCGCAGGTGCGATCCCAAGATCCGCGCTGAATTCCCCAAGCTGGGCGCCGATCTGGCACCAAGTTGAGAGATCCGAAATGTAGACGCCATTATTGTTCCGCTTCACAAGCCCGCGCTTGATGAGATCGATGACCTTGCGGCGGACTGTTTCCTTCGGAATCCCAAGACCATAGGAAATGTTCGCAATATTTGTGGGCTTCATGATGATCAAATCATCCTTACTTGAAGCCACATTGGCCTCCCCGATGGAGGCGTAGATGATGAATTCGTCGCAATCGATCTGATAGCGGTTACGAAACTCATCCAGAACGATCAGCAAATTGCGGACGTTCCGCTTCGCAAGCATGATGCTGCCTTTACTCATCGACGCCACCCCACCCTTGCCGCGCGGACGCAAAAACTTAACCTGAAGTTAGCTATACTGCCGTTACGCAACCTGCGATAGGCCCGGCTGAGGCTTTCTACCTGTTTTGGGTAAGGCCGCAGCGCTAATTGCAAGACCTTACCTATCCCGTGCCATTAGACCATCATTTTGAGCCGGGCGGTCGCTTTTTATCGGCAGAACCCCAAATAGGGATTTTTCACAATCAAAGCAGAGCTTTAGCAAATTGTCCCTCAAACACCGGGTCCGGGTGTAAGGCCCATTCCCGAGCGGGTTCTGGTCCATCCAGCATAAAATGCCATGCATTTTTGTGGATTCGGGTATGCGATTTTGAAAAGACCGCGACGCTTTATCTCAGGAAACAGACGGAGCCGCGCACTAGAATCGAAGCTCGTTAAGACGGGACCGTTACCTCCATGTGCAGAATCACTGCTTTCATATTCATCCTCGTTACTGGCAGCGCACAGGCCGAAATGCAGACGGTGGGTTCGTTTGCCATCGACAGGACGGAAGTGACGATTGCCGAATTCGGGAGGTTCGTGGCGGCCACGGGGCTCGTCACCAAGGCAGAGCGGGATGGGGGCGGGCTCGTCTACGAAGCGGGCTGGACACGAAAGCCCGGCTGGACGTGGAAAACACCCTTTGGAAAAGCAGGCCAATCTGACGAGCCCGCTGTCCATGTCACCTTCAGCGAGGCCAAGGCCTATTGCCAATGGGCAGGCAAGCGGTTGCCCACAGATCGCGAATGGGTCGAAGCCGCCTATACAGAGCGCCGCAACGCACCGCCGGCACCCTTCACAAAGGGTAAGACCTATATATTCCCGACCGGCGACACGCCCGACGGCGCCAATTGCTTGGGCGATTGCGGGGTTGTGCCCGTAGTCGATTACTCTGCCGTTCTCACGCGCGGCCGCGGCCCAGCGCGCGCCGGGACAACACGCGCAGGCGTCAACGGCCTTTACGATATGGGGGCCAATGCTTGGGAGTGGGTCGATACCGATGTCAATGGCGAGAAGGGAACGCGCGGCGGTTCATGGTGGTATGGCGCCGCGCAAATGCGGAACGGTTCGCTCGCCTCAAAGCCGCCGGAGATGGCCGTCGTCTATATCGGCTTCCGCTGCGCAAAATAATCAAATGACAATAAAAGCCGGTACCGCGACATAATCCGTGTCACGGGCTTCGCCGTCTTCATGCACCAGCATCGCCATTCCGCAAGGCGCATCGAGAACCGCCATGCCGATGTGCCAGACGCCGCGCGCATAAGAAATGGCCTGCCGACCGGGAACGAGAAAAGCAGCGAGCGTCGACAGATCCGGCGCATCGCCGCCCTCTGCGACAACAAGCAAATAGCGCTGGGTATCGAGTGGGAAAAAGGCCTGCGTCGAGAAGGCGTGCCGCTCCATCATGTCCACCGTGAACGGCAATGTGACAACAGGCGGACGCACGATGCAAAGATTGGCGCGCGCTGTTTCACGATGGTTCTCGACCGGCACCGCGAAATTCAGTCGAGGCACTGTAATGCCTGAATCGATCAGCGTCCCGAAACGTGCGAAGGCCGAAGCGGAGATCGGCTGCGCGGTGATATTCATTCCGCCGCGACCCGTTGTCCATGATGGATCGTTTGCCAGATTTTCAGCGGTGTCGCGGGCATATCAACATGGCGCACGCCATAAGCCGATAAGGCATCGACAATCGCATTCATGACCGATGGTAGCGATCCCGCGCAACCCGCCTCACCGCACCCCTTCGCGCCGAGCGGATTACTTTTCGTCGGCACAGGACGGCTTTCGAATGTAAAGACGGGCGGCGCATTATCGGCGCGCGGCAGGGCGTAATCCATGAATGAACCAGCCACTAACTGCCCCTCCTCGTCATAGACCGTATCTTCCATCAACGCTTGCCCAATGCCTTGCAAAACACCGCCATGCAATTGGCCTTCGACAAGCAACGGATTCACCACCGTCCCGAAGTCATTCACCATGACATAGGAGACGACAGCAATGCGCCCTGTCTGAGGGTCGATTTCGACCTCCGCGATATGACATCCATTCGGATAGGCTGCGGGCGCTTGTTTGAAGATGGTCTCAACACTAAGCGTTTGTGGAACATCCGGAGGCAATTTCAGCCCACCGCTTAGTTTCGCCGCCAGTTCCATGATGCCGATGCCACGATCAGTACCGGCAATCGTGAAGCGGCCATTGCCGAACTCGATATCGCCGACACCGGCTTCGAGCACGAAGGAAGCAATCTGCTTGCCCTTTTCGATGACAAAATCGCCAGCTTCGAGAATCGCCGAACCGCTGGCCATGATCGACTTTGAACCACCCGTGCCACCACCTGCAATCAACTGGTCGCTATCGCCTTGCAACAGCTTGATGCTTTCAAACGGAATACCAAGCTTCTGATGCAACACTTGCGCAAACGCGGACCAATGGCCCTGACCGTAATCGAGCGTGCCGGTGACAATCGTCACCGTGCCATCATCGTTGAAACGAAGACCGCCCATCTCGCTCGCCGGTGCCGCTGTCACTTCGAGATAGCAACCGATGCCGCGCCCGCGCAGCTTCCCGCGCTTGGCGCTTTCACGTTTGCGCGTGGGAAAGCCCTTCCAGTCGGCAGCTTCGAGCGCGCGTGCAAACAAGCCCGGGAAATCGCCTGAGTCATAAATAGTTGCAGCGGGCGTCGTCCACGGCATTTCATCCGGCGTAACCATGTTGCGGCGGCGCAGGTCAACGCGGTCGAGACCCATCTCGACCGCCGCAACATCGATGAGACGTTCCATGTAGTAATTGCCTTCGGGCCGACCAGCCCCGCGATAAGCGGCCACAGGCACCGTATTGGTCACAGCCAAAATCGTATTTACCTCGATCAGCGGCGTACGGTAAATGCCAATCGAATTCTTGGCGATATTGAGCGTTGTCATCAATGGCGCCACTTGCGAAAGATAGGCGCCAATATTAGCAGTGCCGGTAAAGCGGGTGGCAAGAAATTTACCACGCTTGTCGAGCGCGAGTTCAGCCACAACATCCATGTCGCGCCCGTGATGATCGGACACGAAACTATCGGAACGAACGTCGGTCCATTTGATCGGCTTTCCGAGTTGGCGTGCGGCATGAAGCAAAGGCACGTATTCCGGAAAGATCGAACCCTTCATGCCGAATGAGCCACCCACATGGCCTGTGACCAAACGCACGTCTTCTTTCGGCACACCGAGAATTTCAGCGAGAAGATTGCGCTTTCCAAAAACGCCTTGGCTCGGTGCGTTCAGCGTGAAACGCTTTGTCTTCTTGTCGTAGCTAGCAAGTGCTGCACGCGGCTCAAGCGGATTGACGACAACGCGATTGTTGTGGATCGGAAGACGCACGACATGCGCTGCCTTTGCAAAAGCCGCATTGACCCTGTCGCTATCGCCATAATGATAGTCGAGTATGATATTGCGCGGCGCATCCTCGTAAAGCAAAGGCGCGCCATCTGCCGTCGCTGCTGCAACTGTCGTGAGCGCAGGCAAGGCCTCGATATCGAGGCCGACCACTTCGGCTGCGTCGCGTGCTTGCTCTATCGTCTTTGCGATCACGATCGCAACGGGATCGCCGACAAAACGCACCTTGTCCGTCGGGAGCGAGGGACGCTTCGGCATCGCCATTTTGGTACCGTTGCGGCCCGGCAAATCGAACACGCATTTGAGCGTGCCGTATTCGCCGAGATCGTGCCCCGTATAGATGGCTACTACTCCCGGCATGGCCCGCGCGGGAGCGATATCGATCCGGCGGATGACACCATGCGCATAGGGACTGCGGACGAAATGGGCATAGAGTTGACCGTCCGCATTCACATCGTCGGTGTAGCGGCCTTCGCCGCGCACAAGCACCGGGTCTTCCTTACGCGGTACGGGCTGGCCGATGCCGAACTTCAGATGAGACAAATCAAATTCCTGCGCGGCCATAGGTTATCCTCAACGCTTAATCAGCGACGCCGAAATTAGGCTCCGCCCTGCCCTACGGCAAGGCGAAGCCATCTCATGGCAGGCTCACGGCGGGACAGTTTAGGCTGCCGAGCCGCGCGGTGCTACAATGCGAGCAAAAGGAGCCGCCGCTTCATAGGCTTGCGAGGCCATCAGCACGGTCAAGTCTTCGCCGAAACGCCCGACAATCTGCAACCCCACTGGCAAACCACTGCGGGTGAGCCCGCATGGCACGCTGCTGGCCGGTTGCTGTGTCAAATTGAAGGGATAGGTGAAGGGCGACCAGCCGGTCCATTTGTCGCCGTAACGGTTGCCATCCGGCATGAGCTGGCCAACCTTGAAGGCAGGCAGCGGCATCGCTGGCGTGAGCAAGAGATCGAACCGCTCATGGAAGCGTGCCATGGTCGAGGCTAGCGCGTTACGTTTGACGAGCAATGCCTCGCAATAGGCTGCACCCGACATCGCCGCGCCCGACTCTGCAATAGCGACGAGGCCCGGATCCATCTTCGCCTTCTGTTCAGCGGAGTAGGATTGCAGCACGAGCGCTGCACCCGCAAACCAGAGCGTATTGAGTGCATCGACCGGATCGTCGAAGCCGGGATCGACCTGTTCGACATGCGCGCCAAGATCGGCGATTTTTTTTGCCGCCGCCTCAGTCAGCGCCGCAACTTCAGGATCAAGATGCACATTGCCGCCGAGTTTCGGCGACCAAGCCACGCGCATTCCCTTGAGCGATGCGGGGGCATCGGGTCCGAGAGAACCTGCAAGTACCGCCGTCATGTCGCGCTGATCGGGCGCAGCGATCACGCGCATGGCGCGCATGGAATCTTCGACGCTACGCGATAGCGGGCCGAGATGAGCGAGAAAGCCCATGGTGGAAGACGGCCAAGCCGGAACGCGGCCATAGGTCGGCTTGATGCCAAACACGCCGGTGAAGGCCGCCGGAATGCGGACAGAGCCCGCACCATCGGTTCCGATATGAATGCAGCCAATATTGAGCGCCGCACAGGCTGCAGCACCCGCCGAAGATCCGCCGGTTGTCATGGCGAGATCCCAAGGGTTCCGCGTGAGACCGGTAAGCGGAGAATCAGACAGGCCTTTCCAGCCATATTCCGGCATCGTCGTCTTGCCCAGAAGCACCGTGCCCGCTTCGCGCAAACGCGCAGCGAGAGGCGAATCTTCTGTTTCGACTTTGTCGGGCGAGACAGCCGAACCGCGGCGGCATGGTGCGCCCTTGACGACGATATTGTCCTTGATGGTGATAGGCACGCCGTCGAGCGCAGATAATGTTTCCCATTTCTGCCACCGTTCTTCCGATGCTCTCGCCGCAGCCAATGCTTCATCATAGAAGCGTAGGACGAACGCATTGATCTGGGGCTCGAATTGGTCACGCCGCTTGATGTGATCCTTCACAACTTCAACCGGGGACAATTTTCTGCTGCGATAGAGACCGGCGAGCTCGGTCGCCGTCAAATTAGCAATATCCATAGTGTGTTTCTCACCTACATGATGGAAAGACCGAGATGCTGACGCATCCGGTTGCGAACATGAACGCCATCGCGCGGCGCAAGCGCGCGCTCATGCTCAGCATTGGCGATACGGATGGCAGCGAAACGTGGACCACCCGCAAGGTCATGAACGGCCTCGCGAAGCGCCAGCAATCCGGCTTCGTCGCGCACATCGAATGTGCTTGCGATGCCACATGATTGTGCGATCGTCACGAGATCGGCACCGAGGCCAGAATGACTCATCTGCATCCCGGTCTCGCCGAAATGACCATTGTCGAGCACGGCAATGGTCAGATTTTTTGGCTTTTGCACACCAATTGTGACAAGGCCGCCAAGCCCCATCAATTGCTCGCCATCGCCGGTGATCACAAGCACTGGCTTATCAGGCTGTGCAAGCGCAAGGCCAAGCCCCATTAATGCTGCGCCACCCATGGCGCCCCAAAGATAGAAATTCGCGTCATGATCGCCTGCGGCAAAGGTATCGTAAGTCGATGAACCAAGACCCGTAATGACGAGCGTTTCGTCACGATTTTGCAAAAGTATTTTCACCGCCGCGCGACGGTCGAGCGTGCCTGCACTCATTTCGACACCCATTTTTTACGACCGATCATGCGCTGTGATATCAGCACGGCGATCTGCTGTTCTCCAGAAAACGCGAGTGCGGCTGCATTGGAAATCATCTCGGCGGCGTCTTCGGGTTTTTCGAGACGGAAAACCGTCATGCCCATCGCTTCAAGAACAGTCGGTGTGGCCTGGCCCATCGGCACCTGCCACGGATTGAACTCAGCCCATTCACCGCGCATCGTCACAAGCATCAGCAATGGAAAGCGACAGGAATTGGCAAGCGAGAGCATATTGATGCAATTGCCCACACCACTCGATTGCAGGAGTACGGCGGATTTTTCACCCCCCAGCCATGCACCGGCAGCAATGGCGATGCCCTCTTCTTCGGTGGTGAGGACGATCGCCTTCATCGCGGCATCATCATGCACCATGCGGATCAATCGCGCATGGCCAGCATCGGGCACATAGGAGATTTGCGAAACGCCTGCGGCCTTCAACTCGGAAAAAATCGCGGCAGGCCAATCCACCCCCACGCTAACTGTTTCAACCATACTCCGATTCCCCTCACCCCGTCCGATGAACGAAGTTTAGAGCGCGAAGGGGACAAATCCAGCCCAGCTGTGACCCGTTCAGATATCGAGGGCGCGTTGGCGGGCATTGTTGATGTGACGCGACATGGCGTTCGCCGCCCCCTCAGCATCGCGGCGCGCCATGGCATGGAGGATGGCGATATGGTCTTCCATCACCGGAATGACGAGATCGTCATAAAGGCGCGTTTCATTCTGGCGGATCAGCTTCACCTTGAGCCAGTTCATGCGATAGGCTTTCGAGATGATGTCATTGCCCAGATGATCGATGAGGGTCTGGTGCAGACGTTGGTCCACCGCCTGCGCGTCGGCGACAAGTCCGTCCCTCTGCCCGCGCACTGCGCGTTCGATGATAAGATCGTGTTCCCGACGCAAATGATCAATCAATGACGTGTCGGCCCGTTGGGTAAACAAAGCCGTCGCTTCCCGCTCCATGAAGAGGCGGAATTGAAAGGCATTGCGGATCAAATCGAGATCAACATTCGCCACTTGCATGCCGCGCTGCGGCACCGTTACGATCAAGCCTTCTGCTTCAAGACGCGGAATCAATTCACGGATGGCACCCAGCGGCAGGCCCGATATATCAACTAATTCACGTTGCGTGATGAATTGGCCCGGCTTGATCTCGCGCGACAAAAGCCTATCCGTGAAATCGGCATAGGCCTTTTCGCGGAGCGGGGTTGCTTTACTAACAGAGCGGGCTTGCGCCATCTCAGGCGGCTTTCGATTCCATCGCGCGGTCGAACGCAGCAAAAAGCTTGGCGCAATCGGCTTCGGACAAAGCTTCGAGCGGCGGCAACATGGCACGGAAACCGGCATCATTGTTCATCTTTCCGACAAGCGCCTTGACCGCCGGAACCACCGGGAAATCGCAAATGAGGTCGACGATCGCGTTCACGCGCGGATCTTCGACACCCTTGTCAACCATCGGGCGGAGCCATCCTGGAACCAGATTGACGACGCCGCAGATCGAACCTTCGCCACCTTCGCGCACCGCCCGGGCAAGTAGGCGTTCATCACCGACAAGAATGGCGAGATCCGAAGCGTGATCCTTCAGGAAACGCTCAGTCGTCGGCCAATTGCCAGAGGAATCCTTCACGCCAGCAATGACGCTGGGAAATGCCTTCTTCAACCGGCCGACAAGATCGGACGAAAGCGAAACTGCCGTCACCGAAGGGATGTGATAGAGAATAATCGGCAGGCAATCGGGCCCGAGCGCTTCGATGAAACGCGAGAACCAATCATAGAGCCCTTCGTCGCTGACGCCTTTGAAGTAGAAAGGCGGGCAAACCATCTGGTAGCGACAGCCATGCTCAATACCCATGCGGGCCTGGTCGAGTGCCTCGCCCATCGCGGATGCGGCAACACCAAAATTGATATGGCGACCTTCAATCCCGATCCCACGCAACGCACCCAGCATGGCAGCGCGTTGCGGCAAGGAGAGGGCCGCCCCCTCCCCCGTGGTTCCGAAGGCCGTCACCGTCTGGCAGCCGTTCTCGAGCGTCCAGCGCGCATGTCGCGCGAACCGGGCGAGATCAGGTTCGCCGTGGGCATCGATGGGGGTCGTCAGGGCGCAGGAGAGGCCGAAGCGCTCGCGTTTGGTCGCAGACAAGGATCACCTAAGGCGTTAGCGGAGGGACGATACCGCTAACATGTTAGTGATCTAATTCCTGCGTGCAAGTTGACCTAACGGCCGGTGTTCATTTCCCGGCCAAGGAAGCAATGCGGGCGACGCCGAACAGATAGCCTTGAGTGCCACAACCGGCGATCACACCATCCGCCCGCAGCGAGACGTAGGAGTGATGGCGGAAAGCCTCACGTTTGTGCACGTTCGAGATATGTACCTCGATTACCGTTCCGTCGAAGGCGTTGAGCGCATCGAGGATGGCAACCGAAGTGTGCGTGAAAGCTCCCGGATTGATAACGATGCCGACAGCTTTTTCGCGCGCCTCATGTATCCAATCGATCAATTCATATTCCCGATTGGATTGGTGATAGCGAATATCAAAACCATGCTTCTGCGCTTCGGCTACACACATCGCCTTCACATCGTCCATGGTTTCATGCCCATAGATTTGAGGCTGGCGCTTGCCGAGCAGATTGAGATTGGGACCGTTTAGAACAAAAATCGTTTTCGACATGGACATCTACCGTGAAAGAAAAGTGATGAGGACGTTCAGCGCTCGGGAAGCGAGCGCTCGCCGCCATCCGACAGATTGGCGAGGATTGTCGGCAAAACCGACATGAATTGACGCGAATGGCCGAGCCGGTTTGGCAGCGCGTAAAGCTGTGAGGCCGCTTCAGCCATGATGGTGACGAGATCGGACTGCCCCGCCAATTTACGATAATATTTGAGATCTTTGTAGGCGATGCTCATCATGCCTTGCATGTGGGAATCGTCGCCTTCCAGAACCCAAGGCATGAAGCGTTGGAACATCACGCCATTGCCACCACTCGTATCGACGACCTTTTTAAATGTCGGCAGATCAACACCCAGCCGCACCGCAGCGGCAATACCTTCCGCCACAACAGCGCTGGTGCAAATCGCAAGAAAATTATTGAGAAGCTTCATCGTATGAGCGGAACCCAATTCGCCGGTCTCGACGATGGCATCGGCGAAACACTGAACGGCCGGCATCACACGCGCGACACTCTCCTTGCTGCCGCCGACAAATGCGCTCAGCTTGCCGAGTTCGGCTTCCTTGGGCGTGCGTCCCAAGGGGCAATCGACCATGTCGGCACCTTTGGCGCGCAAATCGGCGCCAATGCGGCGGGTGGAGTCAGGATCCGATGTGGTTGAATCCACCAGAATGAAACCGGGACGCGCCGCTTCAAGCACGCCATCCTTGCCGTAGACAGCTTCCTCGACCTGCACCGTCGAAGGCAGACACATAAACATGACATCGCATTGACGGGCGAGATCGGCTGGGCTCTTTGCCTCCGTCGCGCCGAGCGCCAGCAAATCTTCAACTGGCTTGCGGTTGCGATTGCCGAGAACGACCAGTTCATGGCCATTGAGACGAATGTTTTTTGCGGCGCCATGGCCCATATAGCCGACGCCCATGTATCCGATACGCATGTATGCCATCCTCGCCTTATGCGCGTGTGAACCGCGCTTCGAGCGAGATTAGGCAATCGAGACGGCGGCGTATAGCCCGGTCAGCGCTGGGCGGCTGCGCCCAGCTCATAGCGGCTGCCCTGTACCGTCACATCAAGTGCATCGCCCGGGACAAGAATGGTCTCTCCCTGTGCCTCGAAGGATTCAGCCTTTTCGACCCCTTGCCTGTGCAGCATCACCTTCACAATGAGGCCCGATGACCCCGGCAGGCGCATCCCGGAAATGGCCAACTTCTCCTGCGCGCCTTCGAGGCGGGCCTTGTCACCGGCCAGCTTCAACTGCGCATCCTTCAAGTCTTTCAGGAGGTCGCTGCGACGGGCATGATCAAGCCGTTCCAATTCGCGTTGATATTCGCCACGCTTGCGGATCGTGTCGAGCAATTGCGCTTCGGTTTGTAATTTTCGCGTTGAAGACAACAAAACATTACGGCGCGCATCCGTCACACGCTGGCTAGTCAGGCTGCCTTTCCCATAAAGCTCGTTGACACGCTGAAAATCTGCCATGTCTTCCTGCATGCCCTCATCCTCTTTCTTTTGCTGTTCGGTGAGGACATTGACCTGCGTGTTGGCCTGCTCAACAGCCCTTTCGTAAAAATTACGCTGCGCTGCAAATTCGCCACTCCGCCGCTCACGCAATTGCGTCTCGGTCTCGACCATTTGATTGAGGACCGATGTCGCGATTGGGGCATTGCCCATAACAGCCTGATCGAGCTCACGCTCCTGCCCAAGCTCGTTTTCGATGCGCCAGATCTGCGTGAGGCCAGCAAACATATTGACCCACGCATTGATGTATTCATTTTTTGCGTTCGCCGGATCAAATGGCGCGAGAAGCCCCCGCATGGCTTGCCCTGGCGCACCGCCGGCTGATGCAATCGCCTGCCGTACTGTCATGCCGGGGCGATAGATAATTTCACCCGGTTTGCCGACATCCCCCGCGACAAACACCGGGCGATACTCAACGATGCTCACCGAAATGCCGTCACGTTCGAAGAAGCGTGTCTCCTCCCGCCCATCGGGCAGGCGCACACGCCAGACACGCGATTCAAACGCGCCCTGAACGCTAAGCCGTAACTCGGTCAGCGTCAGGCCTTGCGCCGGCAAGGTGCCCACCAAGGGAAGCGAGAGCGACCCATCCATTTGGACAGGCAGACGCTGCTTCAATTCGGCATAGTTAGCGACCCCGATTTCAACGACATCGCCGGGTTGCAAACGGTATTCATCGGCACCGACTTGTGCGGAAAAATGCACAGACAACGCCACAATAAAAATCAATATGCGTTTCATCGCTCTCCCTCTCGAAAAAAGGCGAGCTTGAGTTACGCGTAGATCCGAGGAAGGTTCCTAAAGCGCAGGTGACGCCGGCTGAACTGACGCACGCCGCTCTTCGCCCGCGCGTCGCTCCGGTCGGTCGTAATTCTCGCGTCCAAGCTTCGAAACCAAAGTCGACAGATCGATGAATTCGTCGCATTGGCGACGTAATTCGTCGGCCACCATCGGTGGTTGGGAGACCAGCGTGGACACGATTGTCACGCAGACACCGCGCCGCTGCAGTGCTTCAACCAATGTTCGGAAATCGCCATCGCCTGAAAAAATCACAGCGCGATCGATATGCGATGCCAATTCAAGTGCATCAATCGCGAGCTCAAGGTCCATATTGCCTTTCAGCTTGCGGCGTCCCGTCGCATCAATGAATTCCTTCGCAGGTTTGGTCACAACCCGATAGCCATTGTAATCGAGCCAATCGACCAGCGGACGAAGCGACGAGAACTCCTGATCCTCTAGAATAGCAGTGTAGTAGAATGCACGGATCAATCGACCGCGGCCGGAGAATTCTTTCAATAGACGCCTATAATCGACCTCAAACGCGAGTGCCTTTGCTGTTGCGTAGAGATTTGAGCCATCGATAAAGAGCGCAATTCTTTCCGTCGTCATGAGCTAATCCCAAAATGATTTTCACAATGATTTCTTTCTAATCGGCAAAAGGTTAATGGACAATCGATTCTTCCGGGAAAATTCGCGCAATTGCGGGGTGAATTGAAGCAAAACAACCATAGGTTGTATTAATCGTAGCAGCCAAGCCAAAGCCTTCGTGGCTGTATTCCCCCGCGCATCGCCAAGCGGGGCAATTGGCAAGAGGTTGCGCGCTTGGTGCAGGCTTGATCAAATGTTGACCAGCCAAGAACAGGTGGAGGGATCGCGTGTCCGAGACCCATCAAGATGCCGCCCCCAACCCGGCCCCGGGCTTGCCAGCCGTTCGATCCATTCAGGCCAATGACATTGTTGATGCGCTCGCAAAAGGGTTACGCGATTTTCAAGCATATCCCGCCTATGGCCTGTTTTTCGGCGGGATCTATACGCTCGGCGGCATCTTGGCTGCAGCGACAGCTCTCCTCTGGGACATGAGCTATCTTGTCTATCCCTTGTCAGCTGGTTTTGTCCTGATCGGCCCTTTCGTTGCGGTTGGGTTGTACGAAATCAGCCGCCGCCGCGAGCATGGCCAGCCCATTAGTTGGCGTGTCATTCTTGGTGCCGTCTTTGCACAAAGCGGCAAGGAGATTTCATGGATGGCGTTTGTGACGCTCTTCATTTTCATGGTGTGGATGTATCAGGTCCGCCTCCTGATCGCCCTGTTCTTCGGATTGCACGGACTGCCTTCCGGTGGCTTCCCGGCTATCCTGTTTACAACGCCGGAAGGGCTTGCGTTTCTAGCCGTCGGTCATGCAGTCGGCGCCGTGCTCGCCGTCCTCGTTTTTTCAATCACGGTTGTTTCCTTTCCACTGCTACTCGACCGCCCCGTCGATGTGGTCACCGCCATGATCACCAGCGTGAAATCAGTGGTGAACAATCCCGTGCCCATGATCGGTTGGGCACTAGCGGTGACGCTGCTCATCATGGTGGCATCCTTGCCGGCTTTTATCGGCCTTCTCATCGTCCTCCCGGTGCTCGGGCATACAACGTGGCATCTCTACCGCAAGATCGTGGCCTGATCAGGCTGCGGCGCTATAGCGATCGAAAGCCGTCGCAAGCTTGGGGAGAAGCAGACCGCGTTTGCTGGTGAGCGCAAGATTGCAGCCCGAACGGCCCATCTGCTCAACATTTTGATCAGCATCGCTTGCAAAACGACGCAATAATTCATCGGCGCTAACCGATCCATCATTCGCGAGATGCCAGAGCCCCGACTCACCGTCAATCAAAAGGTCGAGCAAGGCATCAGCCAAATCGGGAATGTAAGTTGGCGAGACGATCAGACCGCGATCGAGATTGACGCCGGCATCACGTGCAGCATGGCGAAGTGCAGCGACGAACATATCGTGCGGCGTGGTGCCAAAAAGTGGGCCAGTACGAAGGATGAGCGCTTCTGCATGGGCGTGCATCACCTGCATTTCGGCATCGCGTTTCGTGATGCCAAAAAGCCCCAATGGCTGGGTCAGGTCGGGCTCGATATAGGCGTTGTTGTGGCGACCGTCGAAGACAAGATCCGTCGAAATCATCACATAAGGCAAGCCTAGCGAGGCAGCCCGCATCGCAAGCGCAGTTGCAATTGTCACATTTTCCTCGACACACCGCTCGGGTTCCGAACGGGCGCAAGCGGCCGCAGAAAAGCCACTGCAATTGACAATGGCCCAGGGTCGAGATGAATCGATTAGCCTATCCATGCCATCCCGCTCTTGCGCTTCATTGTTTCCGATGAGTGCATAAGCAAGCGAGCGCGCATCGCAAGCTTGCGCCACGGCCTTACCTAAGCGGCTATCGCCAACAATGAGGATGGGACGCAAGGTTGCGCACGAACCCAACGATTTCTTGCAAGGTCGAGCGACAAGATAGCGATCATCGCGTTGCCACCAGCCGATACCATCAAGCGCTGGATGATCGAACTCACCCGTCGCCGTCAATTGTGCTGCGGCTCTTGCGAGTGCCGTCAGACGCGCGGTCTCGCCCCGCGTGTCGAATGCGCCGGGCTCGTAAAATCCCGTCTGTGTTGTCAAGAGGGTGTTCCAATCCACTGCGCCAAACATCGACCACATTGTGACGGCGCGCATTTCAACGCCCTGCACACGCACTTCTGCAGCGGCATTCCACATTTGTTTCAACCATCGTAATTGCTCGTCACGCGTGCAACCCAGATGCGCTTCGGTTATGGCCAGAGGAATGCGGTAGCGCGCCCAAACCTCACGCAGACGCGCGGCAGGTCCGCGATCGAGATCAGGCAGATCAGCGCGAACAGCTTCGATGTCTGCATAGACGTCACGACCATTCCCGCCAATAGTCTTAGCTGGATAGAGCGCGACATTCTCATCCAGATAACGTTCGCTGGTAAGATAATGATTTATGCCGATGATGTCGGGCGGGCATGGCAGTTCATGCAAGGCGGCCAGCTCGGACAGAGCGACGCTGTTGTCGCGCATGATTGTCCAGAACGGGTGATCTGGCCTGACATATCCACAGAGAAGATCGAATCCAAGCCAGCGCCGCTCATTTTCGTGCGCAGCCTGCTCTGTCAGATGCAGTGTAGAGAAGGTCTTGCCGAGATCTTCGGTCTGGACCAACTGCGCATTCGGAATGATTGTGCGAATGGCTTGCATCGCCAATTGCGTTGCGCGGATTTCGTTGACAAGGATCGGCAGAAATTGGCGATAAGAACGGCCATGCGGATACCAATGGCCATAAAGCCCCGAAAAGCGCGCAGTTGTCAGCGGCTCATTCACGGGCGTGAACATTGTGATCCAAGGATAGCGCAGCGCGACACGTTCGGCGTGATGCGCCAGTCCCGCAGCAAAACCGGGATCGAGCAGATCGGTGTAGCGCGGCCCACTCCCATGATGAACGAGGCCAACAATCGGTTTAATATCAAGCGATTTCAAATGGGCCATGCGTTCATCGTGCCATGACCAATCACACTGATCGGGATGATCGGGCGAAACACTTTCCCACAAGATGGGATAACGCAATGTGCGTATGCCAAGCGCAGCAATAGCATCAAGATCGCTCAGTCGCGCGTAGTGACCGGTATCTTTGAACTGATCGCGAAAATCATTACCAATCCGCGCAACCGAACATTCCAATCCGCCCCAAAGCTCAAGCTTTGCATTCATCCGTGACCTCTTGCTGCAATCATACCACAGCATGGCAACAAACTGATCAGGCTTTTTGTTCGGAAGGTTGTTAGGCAGACTTAAGCGTGACGGTTGTGTTTTTTAGCGTCACGTCAATGTAAAAGCTTCATGCACAGCCGACTGAACGGAACCGCCTAGCACTGCACCACCGCCTGCAACGTAAATCCAATCGCCGATCGTCACGGCTCCGACCGCATGGCGTGGCGTCGGCATCGGCGCATGGGATTGCCATGTATCGGTTTTGGGATCGTAGCTTTCCATCTGCCCAAAGACTTTTTGTTGCCCGGGCCGGTTGATGATGCCGCCCTCCCCGCCCATCGCGTAAAAACGATCACGATAGACGACGAGCCCATGACCCGAACGTGCCGTCGGCAAAGGCGCGCGAATCTCCCACGTATCTTGTTGCGGCAGATAAACATGGTGCAGATCGGTGTTGTATTCAAACGTGTTGAAGCGGCCGCCGATGATGTGGATTTTGCCATCATACGCGACGCAGCCAACATGATCGCGCGCGCCTGGTAGCGCTTTTCGTGACGTCCACTTGTCTGTCTTCGGATCGTAAACCTCGTGCCAGCCGACACTGGCGCGTTCCTGCGTCGGCGAGGATGCTCCACCAATCAAATGGATCTTTCCGTCAAGGGCGAGAGCGGCGGCTGCGCCGCGCGGGCGTGGTAAAGGCGCAATCGCCGACCATTGGTTTGCGACCACATCGTACACGTAGGCATGCGTATCGGGATTTCGATTTTGCTCGATGAAACCGCCAAGCGCATAAATTTTTCCATCGAGCGCAACGACAGCAACATGATTGGCACCGCGTGGCAATGCCGCCGCGATAAACCATTCATCGCGTGCCGGATCGTAGACATGATGATAGCCGCGATCGACGCGCCCCTCGCCATAGCCACCGATTACGTGAAGTTTGCCCGCCCACTCGGTTGCCCACGCCATTTCGCTACGCGGAATAGGGAGTGCAGCGCGCAGGACCCAACGGCCCTGCAGCCCCTTGGGCGCGGGGCTATCGATGACGCGCTGCGCCTCCTGATCGGGTGTGAGATGATGCGGGACACCGCCTTGTAGTTTGGCGTAGGGCTCTGGCGAGGGCGCCGCAGGCGTAAGTTGAACGCCATGTCCGGCATGAGATTGAGCCCAGACAGGCGCCGCAGCGGCGGAGGCCATGGCAGACAGAAGAAAACGGCGGCGGTGCATGGGAGGATCCTCTCATTCTTTGAGTGAGTTTTGCATGACAGGCGCCATGGAGCCACCGCCCCATCAACCAAAGGCGGTTGCAGCGACAGTCGCGATCGGGTTTGATCCCGCACTCACGAGCCGCCGGGGCCGTGGCCGATGAGGATCTTCCATGAACCGTCTTGCTTCACTGATTGTTGGAACAATTGCCGTGGCTGCCGCCGGATCATCCGCGCTGGCGCAGACGACAACGCCCGTCTGGGCGCCCACCAAGCCGATCCGCATGATCGTGGCCTATCCGGCAGGCGGGCCGACCGATGTGATTGCGCGCGTCGTGGCGCAGGATCTTTCAGCCACACTTGGGCAACAAGTGATCGTAGAAAATATTGCGGGCGCTGCCGGCGCGCTAGGCACGCGACAGGTCGCCAAGGCCGAGCCCGATGGACACACCATCACGTTCGGCAACAACCAGACGCATGGCAACAACATGTTCATGTTGAAAGAACCTGGCTATGACGCCGTGAAGGATTTTACGCCCCTCGCCGGAAGCGGCGCGTTCGAGCACGTGTTTGTAGTGCGCAACACATTGCCGGTTCAATCCATCAACGATGTCATCAAGCTCGCCAAGGAGAAGCCGGGAACCCTGAATTATGGCTCAACCGGCATTGGTTCAGGCTCGCATCTGTCGACAGAATTGTTCATGGCGAAGACTGGCACACAAATGACCCATGTGCCCTATCGCGGCGCGGCACCTTTGGTGCAAGATCTTGTCGGTGGGCAGATCGACATTGCCAATTCGACGCTGCCAAGCGTGATTGAACAGATCAAAGGCGGACAAGTCCGCGCCGTTGCGATCGGCAGCCCACAGCGCAATCCGAAGCTGCCGGACGTGCCCACGCTGCGCGAGCAAGGCATCACAGGCGCCGATGCCAATTCATGGACTGCCTTCTTTGCACCGGCTGCGACGCCGAAACCGGCCATCGACCGTCTGTCGAGCGAGATCATGAAGAGCTTGAAAAAGCCTGAGACGGTTGCTGCCCTCGACAAGATGGGGTTCACCATCGACCTGCGTACACCGGACCAATTCCGCCCCTATCAGATCGAAGAGATTCAGGTTTGGACGAATGTCGCGAAACAAGCCGGCATCAAGCCGGGAGAGTGAATGTTGCACTTCCATGTCTAAGAAAAAAGGGCGCCACACGGCGCCCTTTTCGATTTCGGATCGTCGCCCTCAATAGGGCGGCGCAACGACTTGGTAGTACAGGCCATTGGAGCCGTAATAGGGACGGAACCAAGTCGGACCGCAGACATAGTAATTCACGCCCGCATAAGCCTGATAACCACAGCCCGATGCCGGCGGCGTCACGATGACCTGGCCGACAGGATAGGGACGCGCTGCCGATGCGATCGCCGCACCAGCCGCCATGCCCACCGCCGTGCCCACAGCAGCACCGGCGACCGCGCCGCCCCAACCACCGCCGCCCCAGCAGCCGGCGCAACCGCCAGCCACATAATTGTTGACGACCGTGGGGCTGTGCCAGCCGCCAGCATAATAGGAATTGCCGTGATAGCCGTCGGAATGCCACGTGCCGCCATTGGCGTTTACGCCACCAGCATGCCAGGTGCCGTTATTGTTGACATGTACTGCACTGGCGCCTTCGCCGGGGCGGCCCGCAGCATAGGTCGTGCCATTGGGCCCATGAATGTCGCCATAATGCATATTGCCATAATGACCGCCTCCGCCGGAGAAGCCGCCGCCACGAAATCCGCCGAAGCCACCGCCACGGAAGGCTTGCGCCGGTTCGGGAAGCGCCATTGCGCCTGCGAGAAGGCCGAGCGCTGTTAGTGTGAAAATCTTTTTCATCGCTTGCGTCCTTCCTATCACTTCATTTCTTCGGGCTTGGCGAATTCGATCTGTCGCGCGTTCTTGCGCTCCTTCGACACGAATGTCGAAGCCGGGATCGATTTATTGATCTGCCAATTCGAGAACTGCAGCATCTGACGACCGCGCTGACCCGCTTCAACCGGAATGATCGAAACCAAACGCGGCAGACGGTCCTTCGCGCCAATCCACATCTGCACCATCACATTCGCGTTTGCGAACGCAACCATGTCGGTCACCGTGTCGCCGATGACTTTCGACTGGCCAATGTAGAATGCAGTTTTCAAGCCCTTCTCAATCTCGCCATAAGGATTGGCCGTGATCAGATCGACCCACGGGAAATAGATGCCCGCTTTGGTAAAGGCTTGGTCAAGCATATCCTCGACATTGCCAGGAGCCACGGCGACAGCAACAAGGTTCTTGTCAGGCATGGCAACGACCATATCCTTGCCGTTGTAGTAGAACCCGCTGCGCGGACCATCGCCCAAAGTTGCGACTGCAAAGCGGTTCGGGCGGACCAGCGCGACGTTTGACTTGGTGCCATAAAAGATCGGCTGATTGTTGCGTCCCGGCTGATCGAACGCCGTCGTCACCGTAAAGGCGATGGATTTAGCACCACCGAGTTTGCTGCTCATGGCCTTCAGTATGTCGAGGGCCTTGGGCTCGAGGAGTGGCGCAGTCGATTGCGGTGCCGGTGCAGCAGCCGGTGCCGCCTGTTGCGCCATCGCGGGCACAGCCACACACGACAAGGCTGCCATGGCCAATGGAAGAAGGATCTTTTTCATATATACCATCCGTGGAAAACGGGGCCGGCGAATCCAGCCATGCGCGAATTACTATTCGTGATGCCGATGGCGGTACAAGGTCAAGCTTGCGGCAAGACTGTGTTCCAACTACATCGGCACACCACGGGAGACCCAAATTGAGCCTCAAGGCAGCGCATCCATGATTCGCGGCAACCGTCAACAGAAACTCAGGCGCATCTCGCATCTCGATGCCGTTGCACGGTCCAGCCTAAAATCGCACAAAAGACGCCTGCGCTCGTTTTCGCATTGATGCGCGCAATTCGTTCACACAACCACGCATCATTGGGTGAGGGAGAGTGACACGAAGAATTTGAATTCGATCATTACAGCGTGGTCCAAAGCGCACGCGATGACAATCTGTTCCCCGTTCGTTGTCTCAGGCCATCACACGATGAACACTGACTAGGCCTCTTGACCGGTCAGCGAACCGTTACGAAACGGCGCACGGGACGACCCGGTGCTATCTGTTCGGCTGCGTCCAGAATGGCTGCAGCATCGATGCGGTAATGCCCGTAAAGCTCATCGATGTCGCCCGTCTGGCCGAAATGCTCGACACCAAGTGAGGTGATGCGATGGCCATAGACGCCGGCCATCCAAGCCAAAGTGGCCGGATGCCCATCAAGCACCGAGATGATGGCGCAATCGCGCGGCACGGCATCAAGCAAATTTTCGATTTGCGAACGCGTTGATGGCATGCCGCTCTGCCTTGCGCGCTGCGCCGCAGTCCAACCTGCATTCAATCGGTCGGCCGAGGTAACGACAAGCAAACCAACGTCACGGCGATCTTCAGCCATCATGCCGACGGCGCGAATGGCCTCGGGCACCAACGCGCCCATTGCAACGACGATGCAGGTTGGATTGGGGCCCGGCTTACGCAACCAATAGCCGCCTTCAACGATATCTTGCGCTAGATCCGACGTCATGGCGCGCTGTGGCTGTTCAATGCTACGCGTAGAGAGCCGCAGATAGATCGAACCACCATTAGCATCGCGAATCCAACGCTCATCCTGCGTCGGCTTGTCTTCGGCCGCACGTTTGCCATCGCGCTGCATATAGTCGAACCCCCACCGCATAATCACGGCGAGTTCATCGACGAAAGCCGGCTCAAAGGCAGCCAACCCATCTTGCGCCATACCGATGAGAGGGGTCGCGATGGATTGATGCGCGCCACCCTCTGGCGCAAGCGTGATGCCCGATGGCGTTGCGACAGCCATGAAGCGCGCATCCTGATAGCAGGCGTAATTCAACGCATCGAGGCCGCGCGAGATGAAAGGATCGTAGAGCGTCCCTACCGGCAATAAACGCGCACCATTAATGCTGTGCGACAGGCCGAGCGCGGACAACAGAATGAAGAGATTCATCTCCGCTATGCCGAGCTCGATATGTTGGCCTTCCGGTGAAAATTCCCATGTGAAGGTGGAAGGAATCTTCTCTTTTCGAAATAGATCCGCGACAGTATCGCGCGCGAACAGGCCGCGCCGATTCACCCAACCGCCCAAATTGGTCGAGACAGTCACATCGGGTGCGCAGGTCACGATGCGGTCGGCAAGCGCGCTGTCGGAACGCGCTATCTCCTGCAAAATGAGGCCGAAGCCTTGTTGCGTTGACATGGTCCGGTCGATGCGGACATCGAGCCGCTCTGGCACCGGCACCGCGGGTGCCGTCAGACGCCGCGTCTTGTCCGTCGCAAACGGCGCCGCCTTGATGAATTTTTCAACTTCAGCGGCCGGATAAGGCATGGCCTCAAACTTGTCCCATTCGTGACCGGCGCGAATGCCCAGTTTAGCACGCCAATCCTCAACCTGCTTCGGCGTCATCAGGCCGGCGTGATTGTCCTTGTGCCCTTGAAACGGGAGGCCGACACCCTTGATCGTGTAAGCAATGAAACACACGGGCCGATCGTGATCGATCCGTTCGAAAGCATCGATCAAGCTTTCCATGCAATGGCCGCCCAGATTGGACATAAGCGCGAGCAAATCGGCATCGCTGCGCTTTTCAATCAGGCGGGTGACATCGCCCTGATCGCCAATGTCATCGAGCAGGCGTTTGCGAAAAGCCGTGCCCCCTTGAAAGCAAAGCGCTGAGTACATCTGGTTCGGACAATTGTCGATCCAAGACCGCAGCTTCTCACCGCCCGGCTCGGCAAAGGCCGCCTGCATCAAGCGACCATATTTGACGATCACGACATCCCAACCGAAATTGCGAAAAATAGCCTCCAGCTTTTCCCACAAACCTTCACGAATGACAGCGTCGAGCGATTGCCGATTGTAATCGACGATCCACCAGCAATTTCTGAGACCCTGTTTCCAGCCTTCGACGAGAGCCTCGTAAATGTTGCCCTCGTCCATTTCGGCATCGCCGACGAGCGCGATCATGCGGCCTTCGGGGCGATCCTTCATCCAGCCATGGGCATTCACGTAATCCTGCACAAGCGAAGAAAACAAAGTTTGCGCGACGCCGAGCCCGACAGAGCCAGTGGAAAAATCAACATCGTCGCTGTCCTTGGTGCGCGAGGGATAGGATTGCGCGCCGCCCAGCGCACGAAATCGCTCCATCTTTTCGCGCGTCTGTTTGCCGAACAGATATTGAATGGCATGATAGACGGGCGAGGCGTGCGGCTTTACAGCAACACGGTCTTCCGGTTTCAAAACGGAGAAATAAAGCGCCGTCATGATGGTGGAGAGCGAAGCCGAGGATGCTTGATGACCGCCCACTTTCAACCCATCGCGAGAGGGCCTGATGTGGTTTGCGTGGTGGATCATCCAAGTTGAAAGCCAGAGAATCTTGCTCTCCAGCGCCTTGAGCATCGCGATACGTCCAGCCATGACGACCCTCCCACGGAATATGAGGATGCTAAGAAGGTTTCAAGGCAAAGTTTTGCCTCTTTTTTGCTTGCAAAATCCTATTTTTAGATGATCTTATCCTAAAATAGGCTGTTTTGAGGATATTTTACCCTTGGTGCCCCTCGACGAAACTGACCGTAAGATCCTGTCTCTGCTGCAAACCGATTCACGATTGACCCTGCAAGAGATTGCGGATCGGATCGGCTTATCTGCTTCGCCCTGCCATCGACGCATCAGACGGCTTGAGCAGGAGGGCGTCATCGTCCGTTACTCGGCCATGGTCGACCAACGCGCTGTCGGCTTGCCAGTATCGGTTTTCATTTCAATTAAACTTGAGCGCCAGAAAGAGGCTGATCTCGAACGCTTCGCCAAGGCCATCCAGAGTTGGCGGGAGGTCGTGGAGTGCTACTTGATGACGGGGCCGCGGGATTATTTGCTGCGCGTTGTTGTCCCCGATCTCATCGCGTATGAGCAATTCATCAAACAAAAGCTCACCCGGCTCGACGGTATCGCTTCGATCGAGTCAAGCTTTGCGCTCGACCAGATCAAATATTCGGTTGCACTCCCCTTGTGAGATAAAGCTTGTAGCGGAGCCGTCTCGATGTCGGTCTGATCGGGAACAGGCGCGCGTTCATCGTCAATTGGAACCAAGGATGGGAAGACGCTAAGGCGTGCAGTAGCAATGCACCGCCAGTTTTTAGCGAATGTGCTTCAAAAGCTCGGTTTCAGTCGGATACCAGCGCACGGCGGTTTTCTAGAAACCGGCTGGCTATGCACGAAGACCTAGCTATTCGGTCTTCCGTTTGGCACGTGCAGGAACAGGAAAAGATCAGGGAATTTCCATAAATTGATGAGAAACACTGGTCGATAGCCGCCTATAACCATCGGCAAATAAGGCATAAATAACCATTTTCCCTGCTTTCTGAAAAAATAGAATTTGGGCTCTTAGTTCAATAGCTAAAAGGGAAGCTGTCTTCGAAAGACAAATATTGTGATAAATATTTTAGCATTTATATTTTTTAAATCTAATATGGCATTCTAATCATTATTCATAAATATAATAGACATAAAAAATGAAATTTAATCGGTTCAGATATCAATTTAAAATTAAGTTATTAGCGCTCTACTCTCTTCTTCGACCCGTACGCATCTTCAATAATATGGCTGAATGACAGATAAAGCTGTTCAAGCCGATCAAAATTACCGCCGTCTTGTGTAATAGGCCCCGCACTATTCGCGATCGCTACCAGCTGAAGCACAACATCTTCTTTTGGAATTTTCTTATCGTATTCTTTATTTTTTACTGCCATCTCAATACCAGCGATAATTAATTTATGCAGATTGATGCCGAAATCTGTCAATGCTAACTGAGCACGTGGGCCAATCATGTCACGCTCCATTCGCATGCGGCCAATCAAGCTCCATGGGTGCGCTGTTTTTCCCGTGGGATTGTACTGGAGATAACGCTGTCGGTTAGACTCCATCATCCCAACAATCTTTTCTGAAAATCGCTTTTTACTCTTCCAGTTTTCGGTCCATTTTTGGGTCGTTTCAGCCACATAATCGACTATGACCTCTTCGCAGAGATTGGCCTTACTCCCAAAGTAATAGTGAATGTTGGCGCGGGTCGTCCCAAGAACTTCGGCAACATCCTTAAAGCGGAAACCCTGGTAGCCATTGCGGATCAAAAGTTCGGTCGTTACCGTTTTGATCTCATTCCGCATCGAAAGGTTATTTTGGCCAGACGTCATAGATCTATAAACCTATAATTTTTCTTTCACACTAATCTTTACACCGAAAGCCGCTTCGTAAGCCGATCGGATTGCATTTTCTGACCGCCCCGGTATGGCTGCATCTCCAATGACATCGATCGAGCAGTCTTTATTGTGGGTGTTTCCGATATCGCCTTTCCAACCGGCTCGCAAGTGCGTGTAAAAATATTCTCTGACCGATTTTCTTTCGGCCATTTGTTTAAGGAAACCGCGCCGCAACATGCCTAATTCAAGCATTTTTGTAATAATAGGTCCCAAACCCCAACGATAATGCGCTCCGCTCGCTACGACGACATGATCATAGCCCTCCAACAGAGATACATTCTCCAAAGGGTCTGATTTCATTTCGAACCGTACGCCACGCTCAACGCACATTGCATGCAGAGAACCCACATAATCCTGAAAACTCTCAGCTCTGGGCTCAACATTCTGAAACAGCGGCGCGTCGGCGACGAGCCGAAATGCGCCGCCGATTTGATCGCTTTTTTCAAAGATCGTTACCGCGTTCGCCATTGCCATCAAAGAAGCATAGGAGAGACCAGCGGGACCGCTCCCGATCACTGCAATGTTTTGACCTTTGCGAACCAGCGCGCGGCCGGAAAATTCCGTCTCACGACCTGTTTCCGGATTGACGAGGCAATAAAGTTCACGCCCTTCACGCATTCCATCGACACACGAATTACACCCAAGGCATGAACGAATGGCACGTTGATCACGCGTTTTTGTAACCCAGTCTGGATCTGCCAGCAGAGGTCGGCCTAAAGCCACAAAATCAGCCTGACCAGACCTAATGGCATAAGCGGCATCACTGGCCCGGCCTAAACGTCCAACCGCAATAACGCTTACATTAACATGTTTTTTTACTTCGGACGCAAATCTGAGAAAAGGCGAATATCCGGCCCACATCGGCGGAATCATAATCGCAGCTGTTGGCGTTGAACGATAATGCCCGCCTGTCATATGGATCGCATCGGCACCTTTTTCCGCAACAAGGCGTGCAATTTCTAAGCCGTCTTCAGGTGTCATTCCGCCTGAAAAAAAATCATCTCCATTCATCCGGAAGATGACTGCCATTTCCGGCACGGCGCGTTTGACCGCTTCGGTGACTTCGCAAGCAAAGCGAGCCCGGTTTTCTAAAGAGCCGCCATATTCGTCAGCCCTGATATTCTCGATGCCATTCATGTATTGAGAAATGAGATAACCATGTGCGCCATGGAGTTCAACGGCATCAAACCCTGCTGCCGATGCTCTTTGTGCCGCAGCCGCAAATGCGTCAATCGTCTGTGCGATACGTTGCCGTGTCATCGCCTTCGGAACAATGACCTCTGTATGCCCCTCCTGAACAGAATGCGGGACATCGGATGGCGCAATAGGCTCTTCTCCAGCGATATCGATCCGGGTATGGCCGCCGCCATGACCAAGCTGGATAGCCGCCTTGGCACCCGCGGCATGAATGGCAACCACGAGCTTTGCAAGGCCAGGCAAAAATCGATCGTCGTAGATGCCCAGCTCATAATGACGATGGCGCCCAGCTTTCTCCGGCGACGCCATTTCAACCGTAATCAACCCTACTCCGCCACGCGCCCGAGCGACATAATAGGCGATGGTCTCGTCCGTCACATAACCGTCCCGATCAGCCTTGCGTGTTGTCATGGGCGCCATGATTACGCGGTTAGGCAGTTGCAACGGGCCTATTTGGCCCGGCTGTAAAACAGGATTGGCTTCAACAGACATACTCATCCTGACAAACCTTCAGCGCCTGCCTTGCCGATTCTTCCGGCTTTCAAGGCGGCCTGAAGCCTTGCTCGTTCTTCTGCGCTGATTTTCATCAAAGGAGGCCGCACAACTGCCTTATCAACACGACCTAGCAAAACCAAAGCCTCTTTCATTCGATTGTGCATGTCTAGGAAAGGCGGCGCATAGAAAGCTTGAGCCAGAGGATAGATGCGATCATTAATCGTCTGCGCAAGGGTGAGATCGCCGGCTTTCACAGCCCTGAAAAGCGCTACTTGCAAATCCGCTATCACACTTCCTGCACCGGATAGGAGGCCATTGGCGCCCATTGTCAGAGAGGCCATCAGCCATGAGGAATGGGTGGTTAAGACAGTGATGGGACGTGGCAAAGCCTGAAATGTTCGGATATGTTTTTCATGCAACATCGCATCATTTGACCAGTCCTTGATCGCTTTGATGGTTGGCACGGCGTCAAATAGTTTGAGGAGCGTCTCAAACGTATATCCTAGTCCACCAGCCATCGGATATTGAAACGCGATAATCGGCAAATCGGTCGCTCCAGCAATACGCTTGTAATGTTCAAGCGCCATCTCGGGCCGTAATTGACCACCCATCTGCATGCTATTCGGAGGAAACACAAGAAGTGCCGATGCACCTTCCTTTGCTGCCATGGCTGCGAGCTTCGCGGCTTCCATGCTGCCATCAGCATAGATGCCATTAATGAGCGGTACCTTGTCACCAACCTCTTCGAGTGAAGTCACTAGAATGCGCTTCTGTTCATCAAAATCACACGCGTGCACCTCGGAGGCGTGACCATTCACCGTGACGGCTGAAACACCATCAACTAGTGCACAATCGGCAAGATGTTTGCGGGTCTGCTTTTCATCGATTGACATATCATCGTTGAGAATAAGCAAAGTTGCAGGGATTACACCTTTCGGCTGAAAGTCTCTAAAACGGGGCATGGCTTTCTCCTTCAATCATTCCAGGATCCACCGGTGACGCTGATCGTCTCGCCGGTGATGTAAGAGGCTTCATTGGATGCAAGAAACGCCACGGTTTTGGCGATATCTTCGGGTGTTCCAGCTCGTCGAGCAGGGATTGATTTGACGCGGTCCGCGGCAAGCGTGAGCCCTTGTGCAGCGCGGTCCTTTTCTGACTCTTCCCGCATGCGCGTCTCTAGAATGAGTCCGGGCGCTACGGCATTAACGCGCACACCATCTTCACCCACTTCGCAGGCCAGTGCTTGTGTTAGGGCGATGATTGCAAATTTAGAGGCGCAATAAGCACCATAAGAATGGACACCAGATTTGCCCATCCACGAGCTAATATTGATGACGGCACCCGATCTCTGGCGGACCATCAGCGGCACGAGTGATCGGGTAACATGGTAGACTCCATCTACATTGATTCCGAAGGTCTGCTCCCAATCCTGATCCGTCATGTCCAGAATCTTACCGATCCGGCAAATCCCGGCATTATTTACGAGAATGTCGATGCCGCCCAAAGCAGTGACCAGCTCAGCCATGCCTGCTGACACTGAGGGTTTGTCGGAAACATCTCCCAAGACAGAATAGCAATTCGACCCTTGAGCCCGAACCTGACGCATCGTCTCATCGGCTGCTTTCGCATCGATATCAAAAATGCCGATGGAGCAGCCTTCTTTAGCGAGGCGCGTTGCAATCGATCGACCGATACCGTTTCCAGCCCCCGTCACAATGGCGCGCTTGCCCTGCAATCCGTACATGGTTTTCTCCATGATTAGCGTGCCGTCCAACCGCCATCGGCAGTCAACATTGAACCTGTGCAGAACGAGGATTCATCGCTGGCCAAAAACAGCATGGCGCGGGCAATTTCGATGGGTTGGCCGAGACGGTTCATCGCTTGCCGCTCTTCCAGCGAGCGGCGCAATTTGGCGGCATCATTCGACTTTCGAAAGATCTCAGTAAAATATGGCGATTCAATCGTTCCGGGTGCAACACAATTCACACGAATATTGCTATGCACATGATCAAGCGCGGCTGCACGTGTGAGAGCCGCCACAGCCCCTTTTGACGCGACATAAGCAGCACGATCTGTAATGCCTACGACTGATACCGTGGAGGCCGTATTGACGATCGCACCACCACCTTGTTTTTCCATCACAGGGATTGCGTGTTTGCAGCCAAAGAAAACGCCTTTGACATTCACCGCCATCAAGGCGTCCCAATCTGCTTCCGAAGTGTTGACCACCGTACCAGCGAAGCCATAACCGGCATTGTTGACGAGAATATCGAGCCGCCCGAATTGAGTGACACACGCCGCGATCATAGCTTCGACTTCTGCCTCGCGTGTAACGTCAACCTTATGTGAGGTAGCCACACGCCCGACAGTTTTTATCTCTGCAGCGACACGCTCAGCTGCAGCAAGATCGCGATCAGCGACAAGTACTTTTGCACCTTCGGCCGCAAATAGGATTGCCGCTTCACGCCCAATGCCCGATCCGGCGCCCGTGATAATGGCTGTCTTCTCTCGCAGTCTCATCACTGCGTCTCCTTACTTACCTGTTTGTTAGTATGAAACGTTGTCACGTCTTATCTTCCCAGACCGTCAGACCATGCGGATCGGTGAAAAATGATTCATGATGGCGCGCGCAACGGAATGAGCGACAAGCATTGAGGTCCTGGGGTTATCCGGAGCGGGTGCGTTTACCACCCGCATATCCATGGTACCGACCGGTCCCGTTACGGCGATAGAATGCGTGTTTCCCGTCGCGCGACCGTCAGCGATCACAGTCACTTCAACGCGATCAAAGCCACCGGCCGCCATGGCCAGCGTGGCCGCAACATTCAGATTGGCGGGATAGCGCGCCGCCGCCCCGGCCGCATCACCTTGATAGAGCGTCACCGGTTTCGTCGCTGCCTCATCCTGCAATCCAAGGCGTTCAATTTCCTGCTGCCAAGCCGCCAACGGCTTACAGGATTCATACCGTATGCGCGTTCCTGGAACGGCTCCTACCGCATGCACATAATCCACGCCGGCGAGAGCTCCAGTTGGAATGAGCAAGGCCGAGCGGCCGTTTCGCGCTGCAGTTTCAAGTCGTTCTCGGAGATCGGCGTCATGAAGCGCGCCGACAGAGGAGATAAGAACATCGATGCCATCTTGTAACCAAGCAGAGACCGATTCGCGCACAACCGCTTGGCCAGCCGCCTCAACGATCAAGTCCGGCTCAAACTCATCCACGTCTTCCAAATCGTGAAGTGCCTCCACGTCCTTTGGCAGCACATCATGGCCAATATTGCGGCGGAGCACAGCAAGACGATAGCCAGACACAGCCTGCAGATGCGCCATGATTGCCTGCCCAATCGCGCCATAACCAATCAACAGAACGCGACGTCCAGTCATGGCGTATCTCCGGCAAAGGCCGTAAGCCGCTCAACAAAAGTCTCTGTTCGGGTTACTGGAAAGAAATGTCCACCTGTGGGCAACATCGTGATTTGGCTCTCAGGCATAAGGGCCGCCAATTCGTTTTGATGCAGCGGCGGCACGATGATGTCGTCTTCAGCTCCCAAGATCAGCGTTGGCATTGTCAACGCTTTGATCATTTCATGTCCATCATGCGCTAGAAGGGCATCAATACGCTCTGCAATAATTGTCTTGTCTTGATCATTGCACGGTGCGCCAGCTTCAGCCTTTTCAAAGACTGACCAATGTTCCTGTAGCCAACGAGGTGGATAGGAGAGCAACGCTGCTGATTGCGAATAAGCCTCAGGCGCAGTTGTAAGCAGACCTTTACGCATGGAAAAAAGCGCATGCATATAGGGGCCTGCTTGGATCCATGTTGCACTCAGAATGGCACGCTGAAGACGAGTTGCCGCCATTGTTGCCATACATTGTACGATGCAGCCGCCTGTCGAATGGCCGAGCACCGTGGCTTGGTTGATACCGAACGCGTCCAAAACACAAATGGAATCACGGGCCAATGTTGCGATGGAACATGGCGCTGTTCCGCGTGTACTTCCTGCAATTCCTCGCTGATCGAAGCGAAGGATGGTGAAGCGCGCCGCGAGGTGTTGAGCTACCGGTGTCCAAAAGCCAGCCGTCCCACCCAGGCCGCTAATTAAAAACAGAACAGGACCATTCCCCTCGCAATAAGCGTGGAGAACAGCACCATCCGATGTCTTGACCCTAATACTTTCAGGGTGAACAGCCATTGTTGTTCACTGCAGCGGTGAATAGGAGACGGGTAAGAGAATGCGTGAATTTTGAATATCGATAAGCCCATCGACGCGCTTGAGGTAATCCTGCCAGCGTGGGTCCGCGAGCATTTGCGCGCGGCGCGCCATACGATCATTCAGACTCTCATAACCCCACAAGGCGACCACATGGTTTAACTCACCGATTTCACTTGTGAAGTAGGCGATGAATGTTCCCAGATGTTCTTTCTGCAACGGCAGGCCGAATTCGCCATAAAGTTTGACGAACTCACTAAGCTTACCTGCTTTGATGCGATAATCGCGCTCTTCGTAAATCATAACTTGTTGCCCTCTTAACTACCGTACATCCATTTTGGTAACCAAACAGCGACGTCCGGGAAGATGATTACGATCGCTAGGGTGATCAGCTGGCAAATGATGAACGGAATAACACCGATATACATCTGTTTGAGCGTGACCGAGGGTGGCGCAATCGCTCTGAGATAAAAGATCGATGGCGCCATGGGCGGACTGAGGTAGCTTGTCTGCAAGACGACAAGAAACAGAACCGAAAACCATAGCGGATCAATGCCGAAACTCTTCACCAAGGGAATAGCAATCGGGATCACAATCAGTACGATCGAGATCAGATCGATGATGAAGCCGAGCAAGAAGGCTGCAATCAAAATCACGACGATCACGGACCATGGTGATAGCCCAAAGGTTTCGAGAATTCCTTTTGTGACCGCCATACCACCGGATGCGAAGAAGACGCCTGAGAACATGCTGCCAGCCAAAACGATCGCTAGGATCATGGCGGTGATCGAGACGGTTTGCTTGCATGCTTGCATCAGCAACGACCAGGTCATTCTCCGATACAAGATGGACAAGATAAGGACGCCGAGCGAACCACATGCGGCCGCCTCGGTGGGCGTCGCCAGACCCATGAAGAGTGTTCCCAGCACCGTAAAGATGAGAAAGCCCGGCGGCACAATGGCTAGCAAGGTATATTTGATCTTCTCACCAAAGCTTCGCGTGTCTTCTGTCGTATCAGGCGGGGCTAGCTCGGGCTTAATGAGGCAGACGATGGCGATGTAAAGGATGAAGAGGCTCGACATCAAAAGTCCGGGGAACAAAATTCCCGCAAGCAAATCCCCGACTGGCAACATCGCAATCGGTGCAAGGACGACAACCGGAACGGAAGGCGGAATAATCGTTCCAAGCGAGCCGCCGCCGCAAATCGTGCCGGAGATCAAGGCATGATTGTAACGGCGCTTCATCATGGCTGGGATAGCGAGCATGCCCACCAGCGTTTCGGTGGCACCCACAACACCACTGGCGGCTGCGAAAATCGTGCACATCAGCAGGGCAGCAATGGCCAATCCGCCGGGGATGCGGCGTGTCCACATGCTTAGTGCATCAAATAGGCGCTCCGCAATGCCCGCGCGTTCAAGAATAGAACCCATGAAGATGAAAAGTGGGATCGCGCCCAAGACATAGTTGGTCGCAACATCATCCACACGAGAAACCAGCTGATGCACAAGATTGGGGCCGAAGCGCCAGAGCCCGAAACCCAGTGCCGTAATCATCATCGAGAAGGCAACAGGAATCCCAAGGAAGATAAGGCACATCAGTGCCGGAAACATCCAAACGACGATTTGGGAGCTCATGCGTGTGACTTTCCTGGCTGGGCGCCTAAGGCGACCAGGATATTTTCAAGAAACTTGCCGAAAGATTGCAGCGCAAAGGCTGCAAAGCCGATCACATAGATAACGCGATAGGGCCAAATCACCGGGTTCCATGCTGATAGGCCCGAGCCTTCGCCGGTGCGGTAAACAATTTGGACATTCTTGATCAATGTCATCGTCATCCAGACCAACATCGCCGTCAGGACCAGATAGGCGATGGCGTCGATTGTCCCAATGATACGCGGATGGAGACGTTGATGGATGAAATCCACATTGACGTGCTGTCCGACATGCAGAGCGTAAGACAATCCGAGTAAGAAGATCGTGCCCATCATCATGTAGCTGAGCTCAAAGGCCCAAATGGTCGGAGCGGAAAAGACATAACGGCTGATCACTTCGAAAACCATGGCAAAAACCAGCGGCAGCACGAGGACCGATGCGATTCTTCCAGAGAAGTCTGAAATCTTTCCGATGAGATTGATGATGAACATGGTTCTCCCCTCGCATGAAAAGTGGCGCGGCAGGAGCCGCGCCACCTTCGAGATTAACGCGTGCCTGTCGCGAAACGGATTTCGCTCACAAGACGCATATCCTTCAGATAGGCTTTTTGGCTGTCGTAGACCTTTTTGAACCATGCATTGCTGGCGGCCTGCTTATCAGCCCACTCGTTTGATGCCTTCACGACGGCATCAACGAGGCTTTGATCAACCTTGATGATTTCCACATTCGGATTGGCCTTGATCTGCTTCCACGCGTCCATATCGCTTTTCATGTAACCGATATAGGTATCGAGCATGGTCATGCGACCGGCAATCTCAAGAAGCGCCTTATCGCGCTCGCCGATCTTAGCCCAGACATCTTTGTTGAAGATGCAATCATGCGCGCCGGACGGAGCATGCAGACCCGGCGTGACGACGTACTTAGCAACCTTGTGGAAGCCTTCTGGGAGGTTGACGCCTGGGCCACCCCATTCAATCGCATCCACCACTTTACGCTCAAGTGCGCTAAACACTTCAGAGCCCGGCAGCACGACCGTAGAAGCGCCAAGCGTCGGCGCAATTTCCGCCCAAGACGACGACGTGCGAAGCTTCAGCCCCTTCATGTCTTCTGGCTTGCGCACTGGCTTATGCGAATGCAGGAATATTTCTGTTTCCAGCACGCCGCAAGGAATGGCAACGACGTCGAATTTTTCCTTACGCCACTGCTTCCACAGATCTGCGCCGCCACCCATGTAAAGCCACATCATCATTTCTTCAGGATTGGGGCCACCCGGCCAGCCGCTGAAAATTGCACCTGTCCGATCCACTGCCCAATCATAGCCGGGCCAAGAGTGGCCAGCATCCGCAACGCCTTTCTGTACCGTTTCAGTCACTTTCAACGCCGGACCGAGTGATCCGGCCGTAAACACGTTGATCTTGATACGACCTTCCGTGAGTTGATTCACAAGCTCAGCATAACGCTTTGCGCCGATGTCGAGCCAATGGCCACCGGCCCATGGCGTGGCCATGTTCAATTCCATTTTATTCTGCGCAGACGCTGCACCAGCAGCGACGGTGACAGCGCCAGCAACAGCCAGGCCCATCGTCAGCTTTTTCAAGATATTCATTATTGCTCTCCCTGTATCTTCCACTAAGTCCACGATCACGCCATCACCCATGTATGGGCGCAGCAATGGCCGCCTTCCTGCCCGCCAGACGTCCTGAAGTGAACGCCCAAGCGAGATGATGGCCGTGCCCTTCCAACAAAACGCCGCCCTGCCCGGCAGATCCTGCCGCATACAGCCCCTCGATCGGTTCGTTTTGCTGGTTGAGAACACGGAATTGATTGTCGATCTTTAGCCCCCCTTCGCTAAAGACGATCCATGAAATGGCGGGACCGAGCGCGTAAAAGGGCCCGGTCGAAAGTGCAGCTACTCTTGCCGCGGAAGCGCAGCGCGCCGCGTTGCATTCTTTAACGCTAGCGAGGAACGATTCTTTCGGTAGTTTGAGTTTAGCGGCGAGTTCTTCAAGCGTATCCGCTTTATGAAAAACATCGGGCCGTGAACGGGCATAATCATCAAGATAAGCATAGCCGACGCCCGGCGCTGTGGAGATGTAGAAAGGCCATTGCGCAAATTTCTGGGCGATCGCATGGTCGAAAACAATAAACGCTTCTTGCTGCGGTTGGCGACCAATCCAATCTTGAGGCCGATCCAATTCATCACAGAAGCGATGACCGTTGTGATTAATGAGAATGGCACCTTCGGAAAAGATTTTCGGGGAGGGCGCCAGAAACGTCGTTACAAAGCCGAGCAGAAAAGGTCTGATCACTTTCTGGGGTAGCGTTCGGATCGCAAGATTCACGGAGCGGGCCACCCAACGACTGACCGGCAAACGCGAGATCGGGCTTGGGTTTGGCGGGGCCTTGAAGCGAATCTCGGGACCCCAAGCGAGATCGCCGTTCACAACCGAAGCGCCGACCGCTTCACCCATCTTCTGTCCATCCCCTGTACTCAGCGGATTGACACCGGCGATTTCAAGCAATGGGCCTGACATGTATTTTTGCTTGTAAGCGAGCTCAGCTGAGCTGAAGTCGCCAGATGCGATGATAACGCCGCGACGTGCCGTTAAGATAAATGGCTCTTTGTTGCCCCGAGTGCGGGCTTGAACGCCGATAACGCGCTCGTCTTCAACAATGAGCTTCTCAGCTGACGTCTCGACAAGAAATTGAACACCGAGTTTCCGGCAGGCCTTTTCCAGATGCACGATAAAGCCCCGCGAATGCGGAATGATCGCATGAAGTCTAGGCTTTTGATGCGGCGGCTCGGGCAATGGCCCCATGAATTCTACGCCAAGATCGGTTAAGATCGCGATGGTCTCTGGGATCTCGTCAACAAGGATGCGTCGAAGTTCACGATTATCTCGATTGGAGAGTGAACCAAAAAAGAGTTCCATATCGCGAAAATGAGAATCGGGATCGTCATCGATTCCCGCCTTTTTTTGCAATTCGGTCGAACTGGAGCAGATCGTCCCCACCGAAAGCCGCGTGGTTCCGCCAAGCTGCTCGCCCTTTTCCAAGACGACGACAAAGCGGCCATGGCGCGCGGCTGCATAGGCGCTCATAAGGCCAGTGCCCCCTCCTCCAACCACCACCACATCGGCTATGTTAGCCCTCATTCCGCCCCCTACTGACACGTAAGTCAGCATAACTTTCCGGCTCGGCGAGTCAATCGACGCTTACTCCTGCGGCGACCAGCGGCGAGAGGTCTCAGACTTATCGTCGTAAGCGCCCTCAAAAATGGAGGCGGCGAGGGTGGCGCGCACATGCAAAATACCCTCCCCCACATTTTTGAAGCCATGCCGCTTGCCAGCGGGGATCAACACCGATTGGTTTGCCGTAACAATCAGCTTGTCATCACCGACATCAATTTCAGCGGTTCCTGCAATAACTTCCAATACCTCTTCGACGGCATGAATGTGCATTGGCGCGCCCAAGCCACTGTCGCAATATTGTTCAAAGACGCAGAGCTGATGCCCACCTGAGAGCGCCGACACGCGCATCCGCGTCATCACCCCATCACGCCATTTTTCCAAAGGCTGAACATTATGATCGATTGCTTTGGCCATGTCGTCCCGTTCCCCCGACGTTCCAACGCCACTGACTAACATGTAGGTTATTTTTGAGCCGGAACTCCCGTCAAGAGGTTTGGTGCTGAATATCGCACACCTTGTGGAATAGGCGTCGATACTGGGCAACCCACCTTGCCGCATCAGTAGATGCTAGCGTTTCAGTGCGTGAACAGTCAGGAGGTACCAGAGCAGACCTAAAGCCTGAATGCCGACGAGAACGCCAAAAGCAACACCATGCGCTTGCGGAAGCGTCGATCCAGATTTGGCGAGAACATCGAGCAGAGCGCCATAACCTACTTGGACCCCAAATGCCCATATGAACGTGCAAAAATTCAGTGCGGTATTCACTCGTCCCGCCAAGGCCGGCACGAAGCGTGCGGTCAGTTCAGCAAATGCAATGTTGCCGACAGCATAAAACAGGCCGCGCAAGAACCAAATTAGTTTGCTGTCACCAAGCCCCCACCAAAGACAGAACATCAGCGCGAGCCCAATCAAATTACTGATGGTCATAAAGGAACCAGGTGAAATGCCGATACGTCGCAGAGGGTCAACAAGCACTGCCGTACCCAGCCAACCAACAACCATGGCAATTGTTGTCAGCATCATATGAAAGGCTGCGCTATCACGTGATTCCCCGGTGACGTCCATCAGCCACGGTACAGCCCACAAGCCTTGCAGAGCCACAAATCCACCCAATCCGGTTGCGGTGAGTGGGGCATAAACCCAGAAAATACGACTCTGGAGAATTTGCACCAATGCCTGCAATTGACTCCGAAAGCTTTCGGTTGATCTTGCCCCTATTTTTTCGGGTGTCGTGAATACGGCAACGGCAACCAGACCCGTTACGACGGCGAGTGCGAAAAATATATGCCGCCAACCAAGGACATCCACAGCCCAGGCCAGCGGGGTCGTTGCAGTCAATGCACCTAAACCACCTGCTACCATTACGGCTGCATTCAGGGATGGAAGTCTGTCAGCAGGGTACCAGACAGCGAGCGCTTTGAACGAGGCCATCAAACATGCGCTAACGCCAAGACCTATGATTGCCCTCGCAAACCCTAGCTCCAGCAAATTGGAACCAATAGCGAATCCAATGCAACCTACAGCCGTAACAATGAGGAGAATGGCCTCGACGCGCCTTGATCCATATCGATCAAGAAGAATACCTAAAGGGAGCTGAAAAGACGCGAAGGTCAAAAAATATACCGATGTTAAAAAGCCAAGATCTGCGGAGGAAAGATTTAAAGTCGCAGACAGTTCTGGTGCGATGATCGCATTAATGTTGCGAAGCAAAAACGAAAGAAAATAGCCCGCTGCGAAGGGAACTAGGAGTCGGATAGTCAATTGCATGGCAGTAACCACTCGATCCCTAAAAATGAGGCCCTTGTCTATAAGCAACCTATCCGCTGTTTACGATAGCCCCTAACGGTAAAACAGCTTAAAAGAACAAGTAATTCTCCGATAAAGAAGCCTGTATATATATTTGTACATGGCCGTGAAATAGATAATAGTTATGCTACTCCGTCTCGCAGTTTCAAAACGAAGGATGTCCGGCCCCCTGTTATATGCCAGTGATGTGACGGTTTTCTAAGAATTTATAGGCCATAGAAAATACTATTGCCCGGATAATTGTGGGCATAATCCACGCGCGGTTGCATTGGACTTCCATTCCACAAAACAAGGGTTCTGCATGTCAAGTGTTAGCGGCGTGGCTAGATCATAACGGCGCGTAACAAGCAAACGCTGCTGATTGATCCAAACCGTTTGGTTCGAATGGGTCGTAAACAAAACGGGGTGACCAACATCCTTATCGGGAGCGATGTTAGGGGGAGAATATCCAGCTTCAGGCGTCAGGGAATAAACTGCACTCTGCCCCACATCACGATTGGGCCCCCCTAAGTAATTTGCGACTAGAGTGTAAGCCTGCGAGTATTTTGCAATACTATACCAGATTGCCATCCCGCGATCATTTCCAGGCGGCACAAGGCCAGCTGGAATATTGACAGCGCTGCCATATTCCTTCTGATTAAACATGGCTGGAATGAGAATCAAATCGGCGCGTTTTAACGCGTAAATTTCTGCGATCTCCGGAATTCGGACCTCATCATCGACCATGATCCCAATGCGACCTAAATGACCTGTTGAGAAAACAGGAAGATCATGACCAGGCTGAGCCCAAGCACGCTCAGACTCATTCAGATGTGATTTACGGTAAACGCCAGCTTCATTGCCATTGACGTCAAATAATACCGCAGTTTGATAAAACTGATTGCCGTCACGCTCAGGCATCGTGAATAGCAAATAAGTTTTATATTTTTTTGCTAGATTGGATGCCAATTGATATGACGATCCTTTCAAAGGCTCCGCGTGTTTTACAATATTTGCTTTATCAAGCTTTATCTGACCCAAAAAGGGATTGAGAGGTAAGACTATAATATTTGAACTGAATGTCTGCTCGCGAATGAGTGCTTCAATCTTAATAAAGTTTTCTTGGATAGCTTCAGGCTGAGATTCATATTGAACCAGAAGCGCTGAAATTTGCCGTGGTGTTTCGTTTGCAAAAGGATCAACGGGCATATGGAAATGATTATAGGCTTTATAGAGCTCTGGCCTTCTCGTCTTAAGCCAATAGTCCTTCTGTAAATTTTTATCTTCGATATTGAATGTTGCAAAAATTGTTTGCGCCTTGCGAGGCTGATTCCATGTGGTCACAGGACCTGCAGCTAGACGTTCGCCTTTATTATTCCAGATTGAAGCGCCGCCGCGAAATTGAGTGACACCAAGGTTTGGTGCGCTTTCAATACCAATCACATTTGCTGCAACAACATTAACACCCAACCAGCCCGCGACAGTAGCAACATTGGCTATTGTTGAATGATTGCCATAAGTGGCAGCACCTTCAAATGCGGGCATAGTGTCAGAGCCAATCGGCATTGCTAAGATATCCGCACCCCTCAAATTCGGTAATAATAAATTTTGCAGGCGCGTATCATCGAAGCAGATAACAAGTGCAATTTTTCCAATATCTGTTTCGAATACTGGAAATCCCAAATTACCAGGCGATGAGAGAATAAAATCACCCGGAGGAAGTTGATTTTTGCGATACTTGCCGACAATTCCCTTAGGCCCGATCAAAACGGCAGCGTTGTGTGTGAGGCCGGTAACCTTGTCTTTCTCATACAAACCGACCACAACATACGCATTATATTGACGTGCGATCGGCTCAAGAGCTGCAGTTGTTTTGCCAGGGATCGTATCAAGATAAGGCTCAAGGGCTGCTGGATTTGCATATATAAATCCGGTCGTTGCTACTTCAGGGAGAACAATCAGTCTCGCACCGTTTTGCGCCGCGTGTGTTGTGACCTCTACAAGACCTTTTACGTTATTTTCAAAGCCGGGCGACTGCGGAGAAAATTCAACAGCAGCCACTTTGACTTGCTTTGCCTGAGAGGGCGCTGAAAGCAGCGACACGACAACTGCAATACCAAAATAATAAAGAATGTTGAGGACCTTCATATCCCTCTCCCTACACTTAAGTTCTACCTGAGTTTTAAACTACAATATAAATGGCAACAACCTCCTCTTAAGTTCCGATAAGCACACAGCTCAGTCTACCGCGTTGGACATAGCACGGCCGACCCGCAATCACCCTAAATCGTGTTGACGGTTTTCCTTTGGTTGTGGAGAGAAATTGTCCTATCGCGTATGCACTCAAGACGTTCATCAAAACAAAATCCGCCTAATTTAGATTAGCTCATATTTTGTTCTGCGTAATGCTTATGTAATAAAAAGACATCAACATATGGTATGCTGATGTTTGGGATGCTAGAATATTGACTATATATTGTATTTTTCCGTTAATTTTGCTGAGTGCGAATGAAATTGGTTTGAACGAGGGGTCAGACGAGACCCATATCAAGGGAGTGGGTGAAGACACCTCTCTCAGCACACTACATTCCTGTTTGATGGCGATTATGGTGGGCGAAATCCGCTTCCTGCGCTGGCGCGTTCCTGGGCCGGTTATTGCTAAGCTTGTCATGAACAAATTGGATCAACCAAATGTGGTTTGGAGCGTAAGGCCGGAGGCGCATGACAGAGGTATCATGGTGTTAAAGGCGGTTACGACGCTTATGGCGTTTGGGAAGCTGTAATCCTTCTTCCCGCCAGATCCGCTCAAAGTTCCTATGTTTGGCGTAACAGCCCTCGATCCGCAGGGGCTGCCCAAGCATCCGATAGCCATCCCGCCCGTATCGCTTGGTCAGACGGATCAGGACGGGGCGCAGATCGTCTTCGTCCTTCGCACTAACCCCATTGCGCAGGGTGTTCCGTGCGATCCCAAGAACTTGTCCAAAGAACCTGGCACATCTGTCACTCAGATGTTCCGAGCTTCTGACGAGCCTGAATAACCGCACCCCGCAGGTCATCCGCTGTCAGATCTTGGGTTTTAAAAAATCGAGGCTTTCCTTCAGGATCAGCTTATCCAGCTCCAGCTCAGCAACGATCTTCTTGGGCCGCTGGTTTTGCTTCTCCAGCGCCTTCAGCTCCGAGCGTTGCGAGCTTGCCATGCAACCGAACTTCTTGCGCCACGTGTAATAGGTCGCGTCGCTAACCCCCGCAAATCGGCAAGCCTTGGCCACATCTGCCTCACCCGCCAGGTCCAATTCCACCTGCCGCAAGATCTTTAATCAGTCTTCATCCGAATGCCGCTTGCGAGCCATCCCCAATACCCCCAGTGCCAACCCAATAATGGCTCAACTTTAAGTGGGCACGACAAGGTATAATTGATGGATACACAACTGAGTGTTAACAATATTCAGAAGCCTTCTTGCTTAACTCAATCTAGGATTGGCAGATCACATGAAGATTGAAAAACAAAATCCTCCGTCACATATTGTGGATTTACGCAATTATTCTAGGAATAATTTTTATCAGTATTTTAAAAGATTTGAAGTCCCGGTAAATTCTCGAACCATTCAGGTAGATATAACAAATTTAAAATTTTATCTTAAAGAGAAAAACTTGAGATTTTTTCAGCCCCTAATCTATCTTTTGACAAAAGCATCAAATCAAGTCCCCCAGTTCCGTCACAGAATTATTCAAGATGATTTGGTTGAATTTGATTATATTTTTCCAGTTTTTACACTCCTCCATGTAGACAATAATCCATATTTCATAAATGGAGTATATACAGGCGTTTTTTCGCACGATTACAAAATTAATTCAGAAATCTCTGATAAGTTTGAACCAGAATTGCTTGAAAAAGATAGATTAGACAATCAAGGGCACATAATATTTAGCAATGTTCCTTGGTATAGTTTTACAGCAATGACGCTACCTTTCTCTAGTGAACATGCCTCAGTGCCAGTCATTAGTATTGGGAAGTTTTATGAGGACAACCTTAGGATAAAAATACCAATCGCCATTCAAACTAATCATGCATTGGTAGATGGTTTTCATGTAGGCCAACTATTACAAGCTTTTGAAGATTATTGTAATAGTCCAGACAAGCATTTAATTATTTAGCACATGGTTTCCATGATGAAGTTCTACGCCTTAAATGAAATCCGATTTCGACATGCTTGCCAGCCTAAGCAAGCATCGCCTTGAATGACGTTCGATACCCGAGGCACTTGTGTTGCTTGTGATTAGCGGTAACGACGATCTTCTGGATGGTACGTTCGGAGAGAGGGTTGTGATTGATGCCGCGTGGCAACCAGCCTCGAAGCTTGCTGTTGGCTTTTTTATGTCACTTTTCTGCTATGACGCATAGGCACCACATAAACATTTGCTCATCGAGCGCATCTATCTCCGCTTCGCGTGCTGCGCGCAAGCCGGGAAGTTGAAGAGAATCATTGACTTTTTCAAGGCCGGCTCGTTCCTTCTCAAAACGGCAAGCATCACGAAATTCGTTTTGGACGCTGTCTTGCTCTCTCGCTGGGTCGCAAGAGACGCGCGCGATTTGCTCTCATGCAGGACGATCGCGATCCTGTCCCATTTGCATCTAATCAAATGGGGTTTTCAGTGCTCAGCTTAATAGCAGCCATCGAAGATATTGGGCTGTACATAGATCGAGGCGCGATCGTTTTTCAGATCGCAGACTGGACGGCTACACAGCGGGTCGCAGCGGCTGCGCCGGCATGTCAGCTATCGCTAAAGCTCAGCGGCCTGTTGGCCGGAGCAGGTTGTACGTCGCTTCAGAACCCAAAATTTATTGAAATTATTAAAGCTATAATTGTTTAATAGTGACATTTAGCGAAGAAAATCCATGAACGATATTTGATTTTACTCTTGTAGGTTCAGAGATAGGCTCAACATGCCATTTTCTACGGATAATTTCATTCCATAAAATTTCGAGCTCCATTAGTGCAATATTTCTACCAATACACTTATGAATACCTGATCCGAATGATAAATGATGATCAGGGTTCTTGCGATTTATAATAAACTCTTTTGGGTTCTCGATCTCATCTTCATCTCTATTTGCTGAAATAAACCAAAGTATAATCTTATCGTTTTTTTTGATTTCTTTGCCTCTGAATAAGATATCTTCTGTAGCTGTCCGCCTAAAATGAGCGACTGGCGTTTGAAACCGAATAATTTCAGGGACAGCTGATTTTAGAAGGCTAGGATCGCTATAAAGAAATTTTCTCTGTTCAGGAAATTGATGAAGCAACAGACCGCTCGCAGTAATTGAATGCCTTGTAGTGTCATTCCCAGCTAATATAAGAGCGAGTATTGTCACAAATAACTCTTCGGGATGCAATTTTTCGTTTTTTGCTTGATGAGCTAACATGGAAATAAAATTATTCTCCCCGGGTGAGGATGAATGTTTGCCCAACAAATCAGAAAAATAGCTATAACAATCTTGTAGCTGAAAATATAGCTGGTCTAACGTTTCTATATCGGTGCCAACTCTTGGAACCGTTGAGGCAATATCTGACCATCTGATTAATTTTGAACTGTCTTGTACTGGCACTCCCATCATAAGTGCGAGCACTTTTATGGATATTTCTATCGAAACTTTTTCCACCCAATCAAACGGCTCATTAATAGGTAAATTATCGAGGGTTTCTGTAACCAATCGAGATATATGATCTTCAATTCGATTTAAATTACTGAGTGAAACCATCGGTGTAATTGCCTGACGTCTTGTTTTGTGTTCAGGCGGATCCATTGTTAGAAACGACCTAAACTTGGTGTCGCTCGGTATATCGACTATGGTAAATCCGCCTCTTGCAGAAAATAGATGAGGATTCTTTTCGATTTCTACAATATCGGCGTATTTTGTTATTGACCAATATGGTCCAAATTCACTCTTCTTGCAAAAGTGAACCGGATCTTCTTTGCGTAAGCGCTCAAAATAGGAGTCATGTAGATTATTAAAATAAATATCTTGATTGCTTGGATCTAGATCTTCTACAGCGACGTTCTCAAATAAAAGGCGCCCATCTTTCGGCAAAGACTCATTCATGATGGCTAGCCTCCTTCAAGAGATTTGTTTGCATTGTGTAATCGGAAAGCTAACGTGCGGGCCAAATTAAGTAATAATTTATTCGCTAGAGCTGGCTGGACCTTTAAAATTCTTTCAAAGATTTGACGAGATAAAATGGCTATTTTGCTATCTTTCTCAACAACACAATTAACTGACCTTGGTGCGCGCAATAGCATTGCGATCTCGCCAAACACTTGGCCGGGCCCAAGAAGAAAAGGCTTATCTATTTTATATGGAATTTCGACCGATACGCTGCCTTCAATAATAATAAACATGTCCTGTGTTACTTGACCTGACTGGATAATTACAAAACCTTTTTTGCATTTTACAATATTTGAAAATGACAATATTGTCTGGCATTCTTGTTCGCTGAGCCCATCTATTGCTCGTGGCGAATTGTCCTTTGTGGAAGGAGACTGGGCATCAAATAATAGCATTTTAGAGAATTGTTTTATGTCAAATACCGCTAGTCTCTTTTCGATTTCATCGCCAAATATCTTATAAAACCAGTCAACAGATTCATCTTTTTTATCTGAAAATCCATCATGGAGGGCAGCTCTGTATAAGGGTGATTTTATTTCTTTAAGGTAATCCCAATCATGCATTACAAGAACGAGAGGCGTGAAATATGCATCTTTATCTACAATCGCATCCCCATGAATACGAAAACCGAGTTGCAAATACATATCAATTAAATAGGGATCACAGTAAGCTAATAAGAACTTAATGTTCAACTTTAGACCTTCTATATACGCATGTTCAATTAATCTAACCGCAGCCAGCGAACCTCTTCGAGTTGGCTTAACAACAAACCTCGATGCAACTGCAACATTTTTCTTAAATTCCGTTTCGAATAAATTTAATCCCAAAAAATTGTATATCTCTGCGGGAATGTTTTTATTGGGTATTAATTTTGAAAGCTCAATAAATCTTATCGACGAAATAACTACATTATTTTCTTCTACCAGAAAAATTTCTGCGATATCATCAACAGGATCTCTGAATATTTTTTTTGAATGATCCATACCCTCATCAGACCAGAGTAACTCATTGGCAAATACATCGTAGCGGAGTCTATAGATATCGAACGCTTTTTGATCATTACTGCCGCACTTAGTGACAGTTAATTTTTGTAGTCCGCCCATAGTCTGTCCAACTCTCACTTTTCTTACTTACTTTTCTGTTATTTAGGAGCATTTAAGTAACTCAGCAATTAGTCAACATTAAATTTGTCAATTTTCATTGTTTACTCAGAAGAAATTAAAGATACCTCGCTCATGCTGTAATAGCGGATTAATGTCCTATATAACTTGTAAGCCTTGCCCATTATCAAAAAGGAATTTTATTTGTGGCAGGCAGGGCTAGATAGCTTAGAAAATCGATCTAGAGCAGCCCCTTAAATAACCAGCCCTTGAATATTATGATTCAATAGGTCATCCTATTTATATGCGTATGAAGAATGTTGGTCTAGAAAGAGTGTAAGATGTCTGATTCTGCCCCCTATTCGACACAGCAATTTATTGGTGACGAAGCAGAGAATGAGATCTCTAGGTTAGAAAATCAGGCTCGCGTAAGATGGCCCCAGGAAGTTGTTGTTCTACGTAATGCTGGATTAAAAATAGGCACAAGAATTGCCGATATCGGATGCGGTCCGGGAATCATTACAGAATACTTGGCCAAGGAAGTCGATGCTTCAGGTATGGTCGTGGGCATTGAGATAAATGAAAAGCTTTCTAATGTAGCGAAAACTAGGAATGCTCAGTATAATCAGGTTCAAATAATTAACAATGATGCCTGCCATGTAATCGAAATAGAAGATAACTATTTTGATTTTGCTTATGCAAGATTTCTATTACAGCATCTACCAGATCCAAGTAAGCTATTGACTGAAGCTAAAAGGATTTTGAAACCTGGTGGAAAATTAATTGTAATGGATTCTGATGATTCACTCTTCCATATCACTCCCTATCATAAAGAAATGGCACTGTTTTTATCGGAAGCTTCAAAAGGCCAGGACAAATATGGCGGAGATAGAAATATAGGTCATAAAATCCCCTGCATGCTGTTTGATGCCGGATATGCGAATATAAATACATCTGTATATACGTTTACATCAAAAAATATTAGTCCGCATGAATTCCTGGATATAACTACAAAATTCAAGATTGATTTATTAGATGACTCCCTAAAGGATTGGGGAAGAAATATTTTAAATGATATTTATCTTCAATCAAAGGAAAAGTTATTTTTTGGTACGGCAGGTGTTTATTGTGTGGTAGGTGAAAAAGCAGCGTAGGTGCTAAACGCTGCTAGGAATATTCTATAAAAACTCACTTCGCCTACAATTTTCCTAATTTGGTTCATTGCTACTGGTCTGACTCTGGCCTTGCCCCATCCGCTTCAAGTTGAGCCATGATTGTGCTGCCAATTGGGGGCGCTGAGATCGCTCGGAAGCGGCATTCAGATGAGGACTGCCCGAAGATTTTGCGGCAGGTGGAATTGGACCTAGCTGCCGGGCGGATATCGCGGGGGCGCGCCGATCGGCGGGGCTAAGTGATGCGAGCTGCTCGACATAGCGCAAGAAGTTCGGCGGGATGACTATCAGAAGGTTGGGCAGCACCTGCAGATGGAGGGCTGGTGTGCCCATCATAAAAAGGTTGAATGCATCTGAGGGGGAAGGGGCTACAAGTCGCCAAACGCGTTAAACAGCTTGACGACCACGATACATCGATCATCCGTTTTTGTACTCCTTCCCCAAACCACATCTGGTCGATCGACTTTGTGCATGACAAGCTGAGCAATAACCGGCCCTACAAGATGCTCACCGTGATTGAAGAATACACGCGTGAAGCTTTGAGCGTGACGGTCGCCAATACCATGGTCTCGTCAGAAAGCTTGGAGTCGCTTTATCCGCTCCTCCTCAAGCGGGGAAAAGCGGAATACCTCGGCTCAGACAATGGTCCTGAGTGCTTGTCATAGCCCGTCAAAGGCGGGCTAACTAAAGTCGGCATCAAGCCCATCCACATCTATGCTGGTTCACCATCGGGGTGAGACCGTCAAGAAATCGCTTCAGTGGAACGATTTTAGGTCGAACGGATATAACGAATGCTTCAACGGCACGCTGCGTCGCGAAGTTCTGAATGCCGAATGCTTTGGCACAACACGCCAGGCCCAGATCGTCATCTTCGAAGGCTCAAACAATACAATCAAATCAGGCCGCATCAGGCCCTGCTTATGCGTCCGCCAGCAACCGAAACAATCTTAGAAAACCGCCAGATCACTGGTCCATCACTATAGGGCTGGACACCTGCTTAAGCAGGGGGCGCAGGGACCAAAGCTCAATCGCAGTAGGGCCATTCGTCGACTACAGCAATTCGCTCAAATAACGCCCTTCACCCCGCCCGCGGTGGGGTTTCGACGCTTGAGCCATTGCTCCGCCCACACGACCCAGTCGGCCAAGCTTTGCCCGTCTACCTCTAAAGAGCGATCGGTTCGATATTCCTTCAACCGTTCGAGAAATGACCGAACAACAGCAAGTTCCTGCCAATCGACGGCCATCTCCCGAAAGGCCCGCCAACGATTGCGGTCGCGCCGGCGTCGCTGCTGCTCCTCATAGCGGAGGCGCTCAGCCTCTCGACGTTGCCAGTCCTCTTTTTTGCGTTTGAGGCGTTGTTTGCGGAGAACCGGGCCAGCCGCGACAAAAGTTGCCACGATCTCCGAAGGCCTGTTATCGAGAACCTCGGCATGCTTTTCCACTCATTGCCTTATGATCCCCTTTGGCAAGAAAGTCTGGATCTCCAACGTGAGATGGCCCGATGGAACCGTTTGCATACGCCAATCGCGGCTATAGGTGCCAAACGTTTCTGGTCATTGGTCAATGGGATCCGCTTTTGTGTTAATTTCTCACGCACCCGAAACTCGATCGGCTCCCCTGGCATTCGGACAATCAGTTCAAGCTAGGCTCCTTCCTGAATAGAGCCGCCCTGTTCTTCCAATTCATTAAAAAGAGCATCCAGAAAGCGGTGCTTCCGGCGGTCTACTTCGGTCAGCTTGCTCGGCATATAAAGCCGCCACAAATGGGGATCGTGATAATCGCGTCCTCGCCTGCTTTTGCCCTCATAATCGGCCATCTATTTCGCGATAATCAGATGAGCCTTACCTCGCCGCTGATGCACGATCTGCTTTTGGGCCTTGTCTCGTGCGACCTCAAAATGCCCTTCACCTCGGCAGGCATATCGACAGCCGCCCGCGGGTTGACTTCGGATTGATCTATGACGATCACGGCAACCTGATGGCCCCCAGCTATACGATTAAAGCAGGCATCCACTACCGATATTATATTTCCCATGCGCTGCTCGAAGCACGGCGATCAGAAGCAGGCTCTGTGAGACGCGTCTCAGCGCCCGAGGTTGAGCATCTCGTTCTCAGCGCGCTTAAGGCAAAGATCAAATTAGAGTCCGAACAAAGAAATGAGGACATGATCAAGCAGCATGTCGAACGCGTCATCATCCGTTCAACTGGAATTGAGCTGGCCCTCAAAACAGAAGGTATTGATGGTGCAATTACCTCGACAACTTGCATCCCATTCACACCCAGATCATTGCCACGCAAAGGTATCGTTCACACGCCAGCACAACAGCCGCTTGATCCTCAAAAGCGGGATGCTCTGATCGATGCAATCGTGCGATCGCGGCGCTGGGTGAAACGCCTAACTGACGAGGAGCTGACGACGGAAAAGCTCGCCAGAGAGGATAAAATAGCCGAGCGCTATCTCCGCCATTTGTTACCCCTCGCCTTTCTATCACCGCGTGTTGTTAAGGCGATCGTTGAGGGTACCGCTCCGGCTCATCTTAGCGTCTCAAGTCTAACGCGCTCGATACCCTATCGTTGGGCAGATCAAGACGTCATTCTGAGCACCTCACACAAACTCCCCTAAAATATCTTTTTTAAAATCATCCAAGGCGGCGGCTGGTTGGGCATCCGCCGGCTTTTTTCTTTGCCGTTTTGAGTGCTGTGATTCCCCGAGCCCTTTGCGGATACGGACAATTCGACCCCCGAGACCGTGAGCGACAATGGCGCATAAGACCCCGCGCTTTTCAGTCTCCACATATCCGCCCCACAAACACGCGCACTATTGCCCCGCAAAAGCGAGGTTTCGGCCGGGAGCCGACGGAATTCGGTTGCTTGGAAACCGGCTGGCTGGGGCGGGAGGATTCGAACCTCCGCATGGCGGAATCAAAATCCGCTGCCTTACCGCTTGGCGACGCCCCATCAATGGCCGGGAAAGCCGTTTGGCATAGGACAAGGCACGGGGCAAATGAAAAATGGTCGATTGGGTAGGCCGACTGCTTTCGCGCTTGCGGAGGCACCCTCAGGCGGCTATATGTCGCCCCGCTTACGGGGTTTCGGCCCTGTGTGCCATGTCGGAGTGTAGCGCAGTCTGGTAGCGCACTACGTTCGGGACGTAGGGGTCGCAGGTTCAAATCCTGCCACTCCGACCATTGATTCTAGGCAGTGCGGCCATCCCGAGGCCGATTTAAGCACTGTCTTTTTCTCCACAATCCCTGCCACGCTTCTCGATTGCAGGCGGCATTCTGGCTCCTACCGCCGCGTGCTGCCCCATTGCTGCGCACGGGCGTCCATTTAGCTGAGTTTCGGTGGAATGGTGCCTGACTGACCAGGAAGGCCGGTTTGTGGCGGGCGCAGTATATGGCCCATCAGTCGCTGGGGTGGTCGGGTCGGGCGACATCATGGTCGACCCAGCGTAATTCGCCCCCGAAATCCTCACCCGGTTGCACGTGCAAGAGTTCACTCAATCGATTGCGGGCGCGGTTCACACGGCTCTTCATGGTCCCGATGGCGCACCCGCAGATCCCCGCGGCTTCTTCATAAGATAGCCCCGAAGCACCCACCAGAATGAGGGCTTCTCGCTGATCGGGTGGTAATTTCTGAAGCGCGATCTTGAAATCGAGAAAGTCCATATGGCCCATCTGGGCCGGGGCGCTAGCCAGCCGCGCCGCAAATTGTCCTTCGGGATCGGCGACTTCGCGGCGTCTCTTGCGGTATTCGGAATAAAAAAGATTACGCAAAATAGTGAAGAGCCAGGCCGACATGTTCGACCCTTCGGTAAAGGAATGGAGGTTGCTCCACGCCTTCATCAAAGTTTCCTGCACAAGGTCGTCCGCGCGATCCATATTGCCGCACAACGACATAGCAAACGCACGCAGACTGGGAATGGCGGCGAGAAGTGTGGACTTGACGTCCTCGGCGCTCATGATGACCCCTTCTTTGGCGGGTCCTGCGGCTCGTTCGACCGTGGCTGGCCATTCGCATCCGGCTTCCCTTTATCGAGTTGCTCGAGCAATTCGAGAAAACGATCGGGGACGGGTTGGCTTAGCAGATCGTCGTAAACGGCGCGCAATTGGCGCCCGATATGGTCCTGCACTTGCATTTGAACGGAGGCTCCACTCTTCTGCCCACGCCGACGGGATCTTGCCGGCGCATCGGCCTTGGCTCCCCGTGCTGGCGTCGTGTTGTTATGGTCCATGAATCCCTCCGCGCCCCCCGTTTCGGGCAACCGTTCCCAACGCAAAGGCCCTGCCTCCGGTTCCCTTAATTTGCGCGAAACTGGGAACCTTTGCGAGTGCTTGGCTGTTATAAACCGTGTTGGGTTACGTCTTGAGGCACACCCGATCCTAGTCCTAAGCGACCAAGCCGCGTATTGAGGTGACTATGCCATCGGTATCCGAGAAGATTGCCCCCCACTTGCCCTATCTCCGCCGGTTTGCACGGGCTCTCACCGGCACGCAGACAGTGGGCGACATCTATGTCCAAGCGGCGCTCGAGGCCCTCATTGCCGAGCCCGGCCATCTGGCAGACGCACGCGACGTTCGGACCATTCTCTATCGCCTCCTCCTTGGCGTATGGCGCGCCATCCCCATAAACGCCAAAGTCGATGCGAGCATCGCCTCACCCGTCGAGATCAGCGCGCGCCGCAATCTCGAGGCGATAACGCCGCGACCGCGGATTGCGTTCCTGTTGCGCTCGCTCGAAGGTTTTTCAATCGAGCAGATTGCACAAACACTCGATTGCTCAACGGCAGACGCGCAGAGCCTGATCGATGCCGCAGGACGCGAGATCGCTGAGCAAATCAAAACAGAGGTGCTGATCATCGAAGACGAACCTTTCATAGCGCTCGATCTACAAACGCTTGTGGAAGATCTTGGCCATCGCGTCATCGATATCGCACGCACCCATACAGAGGCAGTCAGTGCAATTGAAACATTCAAACCGGGCCTCATCCTCGCAGACATTCAACTTGCCGATGGTTCTTCAGGGTTAGAAGCTGTCAACGAAATTCTCAACACAATGGAAGTGCCAGTGGTTTTCATCACTGCCTATCCCGAGCGTTTCCTGACAGGCGACAGACCAGAACCGGCTTTCCTCATCACCAAACCTTTTCTGATCGAAACGGTAAAAGCCGTCATCAGCCAAGCCTTGTTCTTTGATCGCCGCTCGCACCGCTCACAACGAATTGAAATGCAGGCCTGATTACGACATTCGCCTGCCCTCGGCGAACATCAATGTCGGCGAAACCATCGCGCTGCGGCAAACCCTGCCGCGAGCCCCACAGCTAGGTAACCACCCGGCGTGATCGATTTGACCGCATGCCGACCCGTTGACCGCAACGCCCCTTCAACTTCGTGGATTGCAGCCCTCATCTGCGCAACGCGCTCCTCGGCTTCCCTCGCTACCAACCGCTCGGCCTTACGTTGAAATGGGTGCGATTTTCGTACGAATGCTGCGGTGGTGAAGATCATCGCCAAGATGCCATAGAGTGCGGCTAACCCGATTGAAGCCAGCAATCCACCATACCAATAGCGAAGATAAAGATAGAGCGCTGCAGAAAGAAATCCAATCGCCACCATTCCAGCAAGCGATGCCAACACAAGAAAACTGAAACGGCGAAGGTAAAATCCTGCCGCATCCTGCGCAGCTGAAACGAGTGCTCTGACTAGCATCATCACGAGCCTAACGCCGGTCGCGGCCAAGCATACCGACCGCAATGCCAATAGCCGCTGCGATTATCACAGCAGTGAGCGGATGACGCTCAATGGACGCCCCCATCTCCGTCCCTACCGTTCGAATACGGCCTGTCGCCTCCTCGGCCAGCTCCCGTCCGGTGCGCGTGAGCGTCTCGGTTGCTTCCGACAATACCGCACGTGCATTCTCCATCGTTTCAGACAAGGCCTGCGAAGTTGAACCTACTTGGTTTTGCGCGATCGTCGTCATCGTCTCGGTCAAGCGTGCGACATCGGCCCGCAATGCGGCGAGATCGGATGATACTTCATTCATGCCCGGACCTTCCTGTGATGATGATTCCTGTAATTTCATGACGCTTTCTCTCCCTACTTACATGCGGCCAGTTAGCAGCATGATGACGACGATAATCAAAATGATGCCGAGAATGCCCGAAGGGCCGTAACCCCAACCCCGGCTATACGGCCAGGTTGGGACCGCACCAAGCAAAAGAAGAATAATAATAATCAATGCGATTGTGCCAATAGGCATGGCCGGTCTCCTCAGCTTTAACGGTTCAATCCCTGGTCGCGAACAAAGCGCTCAATTTCAGCGACTGCCTGCATGCGCGTGTAGCCATAGCGATGCCGTAAACAATCGATCAGGCGTTCTCTGTCGTTTTCAATCCGTTCAAGATCTTCGTCTGGAATATCGTCCCACTCCATGCGAATGGCGCCGCGTAATGCACCCCAGCGTGCAAATATCTCTTCGCTGTGCATTTCCATTGATCTCCCCCGTTCAAGCCATATGGAACAAACGCGCTTCACTGCGTGCCGGTTCCTCCGGATGAAAAACCCGCAACGAACTAAATCGTTGCGGGTCCACGCACGGTCAGACGCGTGGGAGGGGGCTCAAACATCCACAACCGTGCATTGCGTTTCCACAACGTGTTCAGAGGCCGGGAGTTCCTGCTGTCAGAATGATCCGTTTGCAGCATGTTGCAGCATGTGAGGAACTGCAGTGAGAGCCCCGCGTTGTTCTCCAGAAGCAGAATGAGACGAGGGAGATAACAATGGTTAGTTCCTACGATGCATCGGGCCGTGGGTCCGGCATGGAACGCGATGCCGGTCTTGAAGGCCAAGAAACAGAACGCCTTATTGGAAGCGACAAAGTGGAAGGCACAAATGTCGTGCGCCCTAATGGCGAAACGATTGGTGAAATCGAACGCATTATGATTGACAAGCGCTCTGGTCAGGTCGCTTACGCTGTCATGAGCTTCGGCGGCTTTCTCGGCATGGGTGAAGATTTCTATCCGCTGCCTTGGAGTATGCTGACTTACGACGAGAACCTCGACGGCTATGTGGTCGATCTTACCGACGAGCAGTTGCGCAGCGCACCCAAGCTGAACGGCACCAAAGACAACGATATGTGGGCCGATCGCAAATGGGGTCGCACTGTCCACGATTACTACGGCGCCCAACCTTATTGGGGAATCTAAAGCGTAACTCAAATTCGACGTCGGGAATCGCCTCAATGGGAAGCTTCTGTTTGCTCTTTTGATCTGTCCGGCAGGCGGAACGTGACTACGTACTAGAAGCAATGGAGGTACTATCATGTTGAGATGGGCCATCGCATTCTTAGTGATTGCACTTGTCGCTGCAGTTTTTGGATTTGGCGGTATCGCAGGAACGGCCATGTCAATCGCACAAATAATTTTTTATGTCGCCATCATCCTGTTCGCCATTGCCATCATTGGCGGAGTCTTCGCAGGCCGAAGGTCCAATCTTTGAGCGAGAAAAGTCGATACAACACTCGCAATTTAGGAGAATTCGCTATGAATACACTTATGGGAACAACTGCAGTCATGCTTGTCGTGGCATCGAGCCTCGCTTTCGCCCAAAGCAGCTTAGGAACCAGCACACCTAGTCCTGACAAAGGCAGCGGCTCGAATGCTCAAAACACGGCTCCTGGCTCGAACATGCCAACAACTGGACAGCCAGCCTCGCCTAGTGGCGCCGGCGTCTCGCAAAGTGTCCCAACGAGTGGCAGTGGAACACTCGGAAAGGGCATGTTGGGTAGCTCCATCTATATTTCGGAGCAGACGGCAAACCATTGGCTCGCCTCTCATTACCTAGGAAAGGCGGTTTACGGGCCGAACAATGAACGCATCGGCGATGTCAACGATATTCTCATCGACAAAAGCGGTACGACAACCGCCATCGTCGTGGGCGTGGGAGGGTTTCTCGGCATGGGCGAAAAGAACGTCGCTGTTCCTTTCAACGCCATCCAAATGAACCAGCGCGACGGTCGCGACGAACTGCACATGAATTCGACACGTGGCGATCTTGAAAAAGCACCTGCATTCAAAGCCAGCAAGAACAAAAGCTGATCTATGCCATCGTGTTTGACGGTGCGTTGAAGGAAGCCCGATCTCTACGGATCGGGCTTTTTTTATCGTATCAAATTGAACGCCTTACCATGAACGGGCATTCGCTCGAATCCATTTTAGATCACGCGACGAAACTTTTTTCACGCGCGGTTCGCAATCGTGTTCCTCGCGGCTTATCCGTATTGCTGACGCTTGCTGCATTATTCTTCGGCGGCTCCTATCAATCCTATCATTACGGAACTCGTTACAGGATCGATGATCAAGTCGCTGGTTGACTGGATGAGGGCCGGTGGCATTGCCCCGATCGTGACAGTAACGCTTGCACTCACCGTGGTGATTTTCATCTTGGATGGCTCGATCGCCCAACTGTTTCATCGGCATCACCACAATCGAAGGACATCTTCTGACACCGCGCCTGACCGGACGGCGTTTAACCATGCGTCCCTTCGTGATCTTTCTCTCGCTTGGGTTTCCGACTTTGCTGTGAGGAGTTGCCGGTTCCTTTCTGGCAGCACCGCTGATGATCATGACACTTGCCATTCAGGGCCAATTGGAATCGAACGAGGAACCAAAACTTCCCGGTTAAGCTTAGGCCATCTCTTTCGGGGTCGATGACGCGTTCTACAACCAAAATCGGCGCAGGAGGATCGCCTGCCACATTGGGGCGAGGCGGATCCTGTGCAGGAGGCGGCGTTGCGGCAAGGGCGGGTTAGGATCCGGAAGCGGTAGCGAAGGTTGTGGCGCATCCGGAGGAGTGTCGTTCCTCAGTGGGATAGCCATCTCCAGCCTCCATTGCGAAGATGACGTCATAGCAGCGCGCGGCGCGGCGAAGATAATCCGTTCCCGGACACCGATTGCCAAGCCTACGCCGGAACCACGCGGCGTCGCCTGCGTTATCAAACAGACACGTTACGGCAGGGATCCGCATCCGCGGTCGCCGCCGCGTCCGGCTTCAAGCGCTTCCCAGCGTATCACTCCGGATGACCCCACATTGCAGCCCGATTTACACGCGCCGCGTTTGCTTTTGGCGCGATGGGCAGCCATTGAAACAAGGATACGATCATGATGGCTCAGCGCCTTCACTCCCAACCCTCTCAATTGCATCGTTCATATAAGTCCGAAAAGCCCGTCATGCTTTGCCTGTCCCATCTTCGTTGGGACTTTGTCTTTCAACGACCTCAGCACCTTATCACACGCGCATGCGCCACCTATCGGGTACTATTTTTTGAAGAGCCTTTTTTTGATTCTGATATTCCAACGATCACGCTAAATGATCATGGTCATGGACCGATTATCGCCCAACCTCATCTGCCCGCTGATACGGACGCGAGACAACGCAACCTGATGCTTCGTGGCCTACTCGACGAGGCCCTCGCGTCTCTTAATGTCACACAGCCCAATCTCATTTGGTATTACTCGCCTGCCATGATCACTTTCGCGGGTCATTTGAAGGCGGACTGCATCGTTTATGATTGCATGGACGAATTGGCTGCATTCCGAGGTGCGCCTGCAGATCTCAAATGGCGCGAACGTGAATTGTTTGGACGGGCTGATCTCGTTTTTACCGGCGGACAAAGTCTTTTTGAAGCGAAGCGCCGCATGCATCCTGCCGTTCATGCATTCCCAAGCAGCATCGATAAGCAACACTTCCAGAGAGCGCGACAATTACGCAATCCTGTATCGGATTCCCAGCGCCCTCATATCGGTTTTTTTGGTGTCATCGATGAGCGGATGGATACAGCCCTTGTCGCAGCCATGGCCGACCTACGTCCAGACTGGCAATTCTCCATGATTGGTCCTGTGGTCAAAATCGAAGTAACGGATTTGCCACAACGCGACAATTTGAACTGGCTCGGCGGTCGCCACTACAGCAGCTTACCGGGCGTGCTTGCAGAATGGTCGCTTGGCATTATGCCTTTTGCGATCAACGAGGCCACTCGCTACATCAGCCCTACTAAAACGCCCGAATTCTTGGCTGCGGGTCTGCCGGTTGTCTCAACACCGATCCGCGATGTCGTGCGCCCCTATGGGGAAATGAGACTGGTCGCTATTGCAGCGACAGCAGAGGAATTTGTTGCGCAGTGTGAAAAATGCCTTGCATGGACAGCGACCGAACACGCGGCTTGGCTGGCCCGCACAGATCAATTTCTGGGGCGCATATCTTGGGACCAGACTTGGTCGGCGATGAACGAACTCGTGACGCAGCTTGTGGCACAACGTCGGTGCGTGAGCGCAGTGGCGACAAAGCCGAGTACGCTATCTTTCCGAAGCCCTGGTGTTGTCCGTGTTTGATTGGCTGATCGTTGGTGCCGGCTTTGCCGGTAGCGTCCTTGCCGAACGATTGGCAACGCAACGCAATGAAAGCGTCCTTTTGGTCGACCGCCGCCCTCACATCGGTGGTAATGCCTATGATCGATATGACGAGGCAGGGATCCTGATGCATGTGTATGGGCCGCACATCTTCCATACGAATTCAGAGGATGTCGTCAATTATCTATCCCAATTTACACGCTGGCACCCCTATGAACATCGGGTTCTCGCCCAAGTCGGCGACACGCTCTATCCAATTCCAATCAATCGGACGACAGTGAACCGCCTTTTCGGTCTCACTCTTAAGACCGATGAGGACGTGGAAGCCTTCTATCGATCCCGCGCAGAACCGATAGATCCGATCCGCACATCCGAAGATGTCATCGTCAGCCGGGTCGGCCGCGAGCTCTATGAGAAGTTTTTTCGCCATTATACGCGTAAGCAATGGGGTCTGGACCCGTCAGAGCTTGATCGTAGCGTGACGTCTCGGGTGCCAATTCGCACGAACGAGGACGATCGCTATTTTGACGACCGCTTTCAGGCCATGCCGCGCGATGGCTATACGCGCTTGTTCGAAAAAATGCTCAACCGGCCCCAAATAAAAACTTTGCTCAATACAGATTTTTCTGAGATCCGGCATGAGGTTTCATACCGCCGCCTCATCTATACGGGGCCAATCGACGAATTTTTTGGTCATCGTTTTGGCCGCCTACCCTACCGCTCGCTGCGTTTCGAGCATCAAACGTTGGAACAGGAATGGCGGCAACCCATTGCGGTGATCAATTATCCCCTAAACGAGCCCTATACGCGCATTACAGAGTATAAACATCTGACAGGGCAGAAAGCGCCAAAAACGACGATCACTTATGAATACCCTTCGGAACAGGGCGATCCCTATTATCCGGTCCCCAATGACACGACAGCATCCATATACCGACAATATGATGCACTCGCACACGCCACTGAAAACACCTGGTTTGTGGGCCGGCTTGCGACGTATCGCTATTACAATATGGATCAAGTGGTGGCGCAGGCGCTCGCCACATTCCGACGTATTGATTCAGAATTACGAGAAACGCCAAGGCCGCGCGGCCCGCTGGTTACGGGACCGGAGATGACGCCGAATGTGCGTGATGGGTGAAGATGATCCGCCATTCTCATGGCGGATCATTTCACGACCCCCGTATTTCCTTATTGGGTTGGCTGATCTTCATCGCGCCGCGTACGGCTGCCATGCGAAGCCTCGCCACCCTTACGGCCCGCAGCGGCCGCCAATTCATGATCGCGCGAAAAGCTACGATCCTGCGGGGCAACGCTTTGCCCACCTTTTCGCCCCGCCGCCGCGGCTAATTCATGATTACGCGAAAAGCTGCGCTTGTGATGTGGCACGCTCTCGCCGCCCTTACGGGCGATCGCACGCTGCTTTTCTGGATCCATAGCGGCAAATCCACGATTCGACTTCTTTGGCTGGTCCACCATGACTGTCTCCCTGTGCAAACCACATCTGAACAACGTCAGCGACACCATGCAGTTCCGCTATTTTTTGCGTTTCACCGAGCGCTTGGCCCGTTTCCGGCGTCGCCGCACAGGCAACCCAGACGGCAGAAGCTGCGTTGTCGTGAGCATCTCCTCACGCTGGAGAGAAAGAGGAAGCGAGAACGCCATGCGAAAAATCATCATGATCACCTGTCTTGCAGCCTCACTCGGCGCATGCAGCAGCCAACGTGAACAGGATCGTGCGTTGACAGGGGCTGCCCTGGGTGGCGTAGCCGGCGCTGTTGTCGGCGGCGCAACAACTGGCAGCGCTGGTGGCGCTGTAGCCGGTGGCGCGATTGGAGCGGCGGGCGGTGCAATGATCGGGGCGGCAACGACACCACGTCAGAAGTGTTATCGTGACGCTTATGGTAATCGTCATTGCAACACTTATTGATCAAAGGGACCGGTGACGGCCCCTTCCTGGCGACCATCGAACCGTGCCGATGTCGCCCGCCAAACACAGCCGCACTGCGCGCCAGAAGCTCCTTGCGCCTCGGGTGTAAGGGATATCGTTTCACCTGTTCGTTGCATAAATCTATTTCGACAGGTCATCTGCTCTGAATGAGATTCTGAGGCCCGTCTTCACCACAATCGTTTCGACTTCATCCTGATCCACGTTCGCTGCCCCGACACCGAGAGCCCACCCATTCCATATTTCTCCAGTGTCAGGGACAAACCGGAGCGCGATCAAAACCTCGGCAACGATACGCTCGTCTTCATCCGATCCATCATCATCGGACAAGAGCGACGCTACTTTTCAGGATCGTCGACGGTATTAAGCTGACCGGAGAAGGACACATAGAGATCGTCTTCAACATCGGTAAAAGCCAAGCATGCACGCGCAGCAGCCCTAACTTCGCCGTGTCTGTGGGAAGACCTGTCGCAGAGAAACCAGACGGTTTTCTCATCGGGATCCACTAGCGCTTGCATCGACCTCGCCCGCAGTTCGTCACCAAGGCGGATCACCATCATACACGTGCCGATTTCCACAATAGCACGTCAAATATCGTCTTGGTCCGCTGTCATTACACGCTCCTAGCACGATACAAGGGAACTAACGCGGCCGTTCTGCGTCAGTTCCTATGAATGGCGCAGCCTTGGGCGGAGACGCGAGCGCATGCTTGGCCGAATAATTTGGCGCGCAGGCGCAGACAAGGCTTTCTCGCCATGATGATGGCTCCCTATTTTTTTATGTTTGCAACAGGTATCGAAAATTCGATACCCACCATCAATGAAGGTCGGGTTCGCGTTGACGAGATGGACAAGTGCTTTCACTACAAATACTGGCGCGAAGATCTCAATCTCGTCGTCGAGCTTGGAACCCCCGTTTTACGCTATGGCCCGCCGCTCCACCGAACCCTACTGGGCGATGGCGTCTATGATTGGGAATTCGCCGATCTGACATTTGCTGAAATCAAGCGTCTTGATCTCGTTCCGATCGTTGATTTATGCCATTTTGGCGTGCCCGATTTCATTGGCAATTTTCAGAACCCAGATTTTCCCGAACTTTTCGCACGTTATGCTCGCGCTTTTGCAAGCCGGTTTCCTTGGGTTCAATTTTATACCCCCGTCAACGAAATGTTCATTTGCGCAACATTCTCGGCGAGCTATGGCTGGTGGAACGAGCAGTTGAGAACAGACCGTGGCTTTGTCACGGCGTTGAAGCATATCGTGCGCGCAAATGTTCTGGCCATGCACGCCATTCTGGATGTGCGCCCGGATGCGATCTTCATCCAGAGTGAATCGTCGGAGTATTTTCACGCTGATAATCCAGCGGCCATTCGTCCGGCTGAAACTATGAATGCGCGCCGCTTTCTATCGCTCGATCTCAATTATGGTCGACCCGTCGATTCTGAGATGTATCAATTCTTGATGGATAATGGCATGACCCGCGCAGAATATGATTTTTTCATGCAAAATACGCTGAAACATCACTGCATCATGGGCAATGATTATTACGTCACCAATGAACATCGCGTCGAACCTGATGGCATGACAAGACCGGCACATGAAGTGTTCGGCTACAATGAAATCACCCGACAATATTATGAGCGCTATCGATTGCCGGTGATGCATACTGAGACCAATCTCAATGAGGGCCCAACACGGCAGGAAGCTGTTGATTGGCTCTGGAAACAATGGTCGAACGTGTTGCGGGTGCGCAATTCGGGCGTGCCGATTGTAGGCTTCACATGGTATTCGCTAACCGACCAGGTTGATTGGGACACGGCGCTGCGAGAACCCAATGGGCGCGTCAATCCGCTTGGGCTATACGATCTTGATCGCCGCATTCGTCCCGTGGGCGAAGCCTATAAGCAGATCATTCTGGATTGGCGCGATGTCTTGCCCACACAGAGTGTGTGCCTCAACGTTCCCATTGTTCCTCCGAGTCTATACGGCGAGGCGTGGGCGATGAATCAACGTGAGTCCATGCGGATCCATCGCCGTGAAAGGATCGCCAAGATGAACCGACCCGCTAATGGGAGTTGAGGCGCACGCATCGACACATGGAACGAGCAGGTCGGCCATGATGTTCGCGAACGCCGCCATCAGCAAACCAATCGAGAAACTATCGTGATTGAGAACAAAAAAAGGCCGCCCAAAGGCGGCCTTTCGAAATTCGAGAGAGTGAACCCATTCAGCCTTTGCGGGCCGAAAGCCAGAGCACTGGCATCATGGCTGCGCCGAGCGCGATCTTCAGCACGGTGGCCATGGCGAAAGGCGCCACGCCGGCCTTGAACGCTGCCACTGCGCCGATCAGACTCGCCAGATAGGCATAGCCGAACGCGAAGATCACGACATGGCCGAGTGACATGACAGCGACGGAGCCGAGAATGGAACGGCCGAAGCCCTTGTCTCCGCACCAACCCGCAAAGGCTGCAGCAGCCAAGAAGCCCATCAGGTAACCGCCCGTTGGGCCCATCATGTAGGCGAGGCCAATGCCGCGCTCAGGCGTGTCGGCGAACACCGGGAAGCCGAGTGCGCCTTGCATCAGATAGAGGCCCACTGTGGCCGCGCCCAAGCGCAAGCCGCCAGCCATGGCAATCATCAAGACGACCATCGTCTGCATGGTCATCGGCACAGGATAGAAAGGCACTTTCACCTTGGCCGACAGCGTCAGCAACGCTGCACCGGCAAACGCGAATACGAGACCGCGCAAGATTTCGTCACGACGCGACTGGACCGGCCAAACCGTAGCCATCAACGATGCTGACTGCATGAGACTTCTCTTCCTGAACGTGCCGATAAGACCGGCCGGGCATGCGCCCCTTCCCTCACCATCCTACGATGTATAGGGTCTCGCCGCGTTTGCCACAAGCCAGCCGAAAGCCTCAGACCATGGCAGAAGAGATCCCTTTCAACAGGTCTGCGCCCGCGCCCGCTGGCGTGCTGGAAAAGGTATCCCCGCTCCTGCGGCGGATCGTCGCGCCCAACCCTGGTCCAATGACCTTTACCGGCACCTGCACCTATGTGGTGGGGCATGGCCTGGTCACTGTGGTCGATCCCGGCCCGGACGATGCAACGCATCTGGAAACGCTGCTCGCCGCCTTGCGAGGCGAGACCATCGAATCGATCCTTGTCACCCATACCCATCGGGATCATTCGCCCCTCGCCGCCCGCCTCAAAGCCCTGACGGGCGCGCCTGTCATCGGGGCAGCGCCCCATCGCACCGCGCGCGATCTCGTCGAAGGCGAATATGTGCGCCTCGATGCGGGCGCCGATTATGATTACTCGCCCGACCGGGTCCTGGCCGATAGAGCGGTCCATCAAGGCCGCGGCTACACGCTCGAGGCCGTTGAGACACCCGGACACACCGCCAACCATCTCGCTTTTGCCTTGAAAGAGGAAAACGCGCTACTCTCGGGCGATCATGTCATGGCGTGGTCGACAACGACCGTGGCACCGCCCGATGGCGCCATGGGCGATTACATGGCCTCGATCCAAAAATTGCTGGCGCGCGACGAGCGTGTGTTCTGGCCGGGCCATGGCGGACCAGTCACCGAGCCACAGCGCTTCATGCGGGCGTTACAGTCCCATCGTCGTCAGCGTGAAGCCTCGATCCTCGACCGGCTGGGGACAGGCGAAGCCACGATCCCAGAGGTCGTTGCCGATGTCTATCAGGGGCTCAACCCGGCGCTTGTCAAAGCTGCCGCCATGAATGTCCTCGCCCATCTCGAGGATTTGGTGGCCCGCGGGCTTGCCGCGACCGATGGACCGCCGCGACTTGATGGTCGTTTCAAGCGGAGCTGACCTGATTTGAAGGTGGAGCCTCCGCTCGCCTAAACTGCGCCACCGTCCTGTGTCAGGTATTCGTATGTCTTCAGGCCAGCCCGACAATCCCCGCGCCGATGCCATGCGCGCTTGGTTGCGCTTTCTCCGCCTCAACCAGCGCATTGCGCGCGTCGCGGCGCGCGTGATGCGCGCCACAGGCTTGTCGGTTCCGCAATTCGATTTGCTCTCAACATTGTCGGAGCGCGAAGGCGCAACACAGCAAGACATCGCCGAACGGCTCTATGTTACAAAAGGCAATATTTCCGGACTCATCGACCGCATGGCCGATGCCGGTCTGGTGGAGCGTCGCGCGCTGCCGCACGATCGGCGTTCGCACGCGCTCTTTATCACCGCAATGGGCCGCGCCGCCCTCGCCCGCGGCGATGCCATCCAACGCGAAATGATTGCGCGCACGCTTGGCCAATTGCCCGAGCACGAGATCCGCGCGCTTTACGAAACGCTCGGCCATTGGCGCGACAAGGTCAGAGATTTGCCGCAGGGTTGAGTTTTTCTCGCCGTCATCGCGAGGCACGTGAGTGCCGTGGCAAGCCATCTTTGAGCGCCGCTCTATGCCCACTATAGATTGCCGCGTCGGGCTGCGCCCTGCTCGCAATGACGAGGGCGGTTTACGAGCACCTCGCCCGTCCAAAGCATCAAAATAAAACTCGTCATCGCGAGGCACGTGAGTGCCGTGGCGATCCATTCTTCGCACCGCTCTATCTCCGCCATGGATTGCCGCCTCGGGCTGCGCCCTCCTCGCCATGGCGAAGCTTTTTCTGGAGCGTCCGTATCATTATTACCGCTCCCATCACTCAATCAGGATCAACGACATCCAAATTGAGCTCCGCACCCGTGCTCGCCAGAAAATCAGACGTAATCTGACCGTAATGACCGGGGTTTTTCCCGTCTGAATTGTCGACAAAGATTGAAAGTATCGCTTCGCATCCTGTGTCGGAAAGCGCCTTCTTGAAATCGCGCCGCGGCATCTTCAATGCTTTCATCAACAGCATCACGCCTTCGTCTACGGTGACGATATTCTTTGACTGGCAGCGATAATTCCAAACGCCCCAAAAATGCGGCGTTTCTCTTAGTTTTCCGTTTGGACTGCGCGACAATTCGCCTTTTCGAACAGAAAAGTCGGGCGGTACGCCGAAGTATGCCGTCCAGAACTCTGGTCTAAGCGCGTCACCGCGCAGGACAAGCGTCACTTTCGTTCTAAACTTACCTCCAATGAGCCGGGTCATTTTAAAAAACTCCTGATGTTGTCGAGTTTTTGGCCCTGGAAGTATACGTCTCCGCCATTTTTGATCGTGATATTGTCTGCACCGCCAAGCCCGTAATAGGACTTTAAGTCATGCAGAGCATCGCTGAAATCATTTGGATCAATCTTCAGTCTGCGAGCCCAGTAACTAACATCAGAGTCGCCTGCTCCGACGAGGTGGATTCTGGGCTCCGCTTCTTTGGGAGGCTTCTGCCCAATCAATTGCGGGGCATGCGGGTTCGGATTTGAGGGCGTTCTGACCAAGCCAATATCTTGCGTCCACTGACCGCCTTCACGAACGCCAGCGGGCACGCGCGGCTGATCCGCACGATATTTTAGTAAAAGCGCACGGGCACGCGCGGCCGCTTGCGCAAGCTCGACCTCGCGCGGCACATGGCCAGATCTGATGTAACAATTAACCGCAACACCGTGCCAGAGCTCCTCCTCTGTCGCGTGCGGGTATTTCATACGCAACCGTTTGAGAAGAGGAACATAGCCCATCGGCAACACCCTCCTGTTGCCAACATAGAAGCACATGCTTGACGTTAGGTCAAGGTTATTTTTCCTTTTTAATAAAGGACTATATTCTGATTATAAAATTTTCAGCCAGAGGTTGTTCGTTCAGCCCGGCACAATTTTTTGACCAAATCCGGCAAGTCCAAAATCGACTCGATGACATAATCGGCGTGAGGTTCCAGCACTGCGCTTGAAGCCGGGCCGCTTAAAACCGCAATCGCCACAGCGCCCGCCGCGCGCGCGGCGTGCAAATCATGCGTGGAATCGCCGATCAGGGCGACTTCGCTTTCCTGCAATCCGCAATGACGGGCGAAGGCGTGCACCATACCCGGATCGGGCTTGCCGCCATGGCCGGAATCATAACCGGCAATGAAATCGAGAATGGGCATCAGGCCGAGTGCGTTGGCCTGCTCATGCGCGCCATATTCGGAATCGTTCGTCGCGATGCCGATCTTGTAGCCACTGTTTTTCAGGCCTGTGAGAACACCGAGCGGATCGCCAATCGGCGCTAAGCTTTCGCGCGCCGCATCCTTGAACAGCCGATCCATCAGAATGCGAAATTCGGCGAGGTCTGGGTGGCCGACAATCTCCTGCCAGATCGCGCCATATTCCGCCGAAGAGCCCGCGACGATGTGCGAATGCGGTTTGAAGCGCATCGTCTCCAAACAATAATCGCTTGCCGCCACCAGCTGGTCGAACACGTTCTGCCGCCCACCCGCAAGCGCGGTGATGACAGCGTGACCGGCGGGACCCCATGTCAGATCGAAATCGATCAGGGTCCCGTCCTTGTCGAACAACAAGCCCTTCAACATCAGCGCGGATCGATCGGCTTGAGATCGAGATCGAGGATCGTTTCCAAGACCTTCGCACCCGCCAGCACCTGCGCCTCGCCGCGCGGACGCGCGATCACCTGCAGGCCCACCGGCAAGCCCGCTTTCGTGAAGCCGCACGGCAGCGACAGCGCCGGGCATGTCGTCAGCGTGATCGCGTAAACGATGCCAAGCCATTCAATGTAATTGTTGAATTTATGACCGTTGCATTCCTCGATGAAGCGCTGCTCGACCGGATAAGGCGGCACGATAGCGGTCGGCACCAGCAAGAGATCGTAGGTCTCGAAGAAATCATTCGTGCTCTTCAGCATTTTTGCGCGCTGGATTTCAGCCTTGACGATATCGTCCATCGTCAGCGCGAGGCCCTTCTCGATGTTCCAGACGATTTCGGGCTTCAGCAGGTCGCGGTAATTCTTCAAATTCTCGGCATGCGTCGCAGCGAAAGCCGCGGCGCGCAAAATGCCGAAACATTCATGGGCGTCTGACACATCGGGGTGGGCTTCTTCCACCTTCACGCCGGCATCGCGGAAGCGCAGCGCGGCCTTTTCGCAAATCTCGGCGATTTCAGGATCGATCGGTGTGATGCCAAGATCTTTGGAGAACGCGACCCGCAAGGGCTTGGGGCCAGAGCGCGCGGCGGCGAGATAGCGCTGGCTCGTGCGCGGCAGCGAAATCGGATCGCGCGGGCTCTCGCCCGTCATCGCATCGAGGAACAGCGCAAGGTCTTCCACATTGCGCGCCATCGGGCCTTCGATGAACAGAAGGCTGTCGATCATGTTGGATGGATTATGCGCCACGCGGCCCGGGCTTGGCCGCATGCCGACCACGCCGCAGAAGCCTGCCGGCGTGCGCAGCGATCCGCCCATGTCCGAACCATGCGCGAGCCACGCCATACCGGTCTTGAGCGCGACCGCGGAACCACCCGATGAACCGGCGGCAGAAAGCTTCGTATTCCACGGATTGAGCGTACGGCCGAACACTTCGTTGAACGTGTTCGCGCCCGCGCCAAACTCCGGCGTATTTGTCTTGGCGTAAATCACGCCGCCTTCATGCTCGATGGTGTCGACCATGATATCGTTTTTCGTCGGCACATGATCTTTGAAAATCGGCGAACCATATGTGGTGCGCACACCGGCGACATCGTTCAAATCTTTGATGGCCACGGGCAGTCCGGCGAGACGGCCGCGCTCCTTCACCGGCTTTTCCGTGAGCGCGCGGGCTTGATCGCGTGCACGCTCAAACGCCACAGTGGGAAGGGCGTTCACCCTGGAATTGACCGCGCTGATGCGCGTCTCGAGCGCCTCCAGGCATTCCAGCGGCGTGATGGCGCCGATGGTGAGGAGATCAACGATTTCGGTGGCGGTACGCGTTACGAGGCTCTGATCGGACGGCATGGCTATCGTGCTTCACTCTCGGGGTTTTTCCGCCCTTTACGCGCAGGCGGTGAAGGACCATCATGACGCCCCTTGTCGAAGTTTCCTAGACCCGGACCGAACATGCTGACCAATTTGCAGACGCGCGACGTCGAGACCCTCGTCCACCCCTACACCAATCTCGATACGCATCGCCGGGTGGGCCCTCTCGTGCTGGAGCGCGGTAAGGGCGTCTATCTCTACGATACGGAAGGCAAACCCTATCTCGAGGGTATGGCCGGGCTTTGGTGCACCTCGCTCGGATACGGCAATGAGGAACTCGTCGAGACCGCCCGCGAACAGATGATGAAGCTGCCCTTCACGCATCTTTTCGGTGGCAAGAGCCATGATCCGGCCATTGAACTTGCTGAAAAGCTGAAGGAAATGGCACCGATCCCGGTGTCGAAGGTGTTTTTCGGGGCGTCGGGCTCAGACGCCAACGACACCCAGATCAAGCTCGTCTGGTACTACAACAATGCGCTCGGTCGGCCGAAAAAGAAGAAGATCATCGCACGGTTGAAGGGTTATCACGGCGTGACGATCGCCTCGGCCTCGTTGACGGGGCTACCAAACAACCACATCGATTTTGACCTGCCGATCCAGAACATTCTGCACACCTCCTGCCCACACCATTACCGCTTCGGCATGGAAGGCGAGACCGAGGAAGAGTTCGCCACCCGCCTCGCCCATGAACTGGAAGAGCTGATCCTAAAGGAAGGGCCCGAGACGGTCGCCGCCTTCATCGCCGAGCCGGTTGGCGGCGCGGGCGGCGTGATCACGCCACCCAAGGGCTATTACGAGAAGATCCAGCCGATCCTGCAAAAGTACGATGTGCTCTTCATCGCCGATGAAGTGATCACGGGCTTTGGACGGCTTGGCACGATGTTCGGGTCTTCAGCCATGAACATGCAGCCGCACACCATGTCGCTCGCTAAGGCGATAACGTCGGCTTACTTCCCGCTCTCGGCCGTGCTCATCCCCGATTTCATGTATGAGGCGATGATCGACGAGAGCAAGAAGATCGGCGTGTTCGGCCATGGCTTCACCTATTCCGGCCATCCCGTTGGCACGGCCATCGGCGTGAAGACGATGGAAATCTATCAGCGCGACAACATTGTCGGCCACGTACAGAAATTGATCCCGCACTTCTGGAAGCACCTTGATGCACTGCGCGAGCATCCGCTCGTCGGCGAAGTGCGCGGCAAAGGGCTTGTAGCCGGTCTTGAAATCGTGGCGGACAAAGCCTCGAAAAAATCCTTCGAAGCCAAGCAGGCCATCGGCGCCAAGCTCAATATGATGGCGCAGGAGGAAGGCCTTATCGTGCGCAATATGGGCGACACGGTTGCCGTTTGCCCGCCGCTGGTTATCTCCGAAGCCGAGATCGACGAACTCTTCGCCAAGCTCGGCAAGGCGTTCGACCGGGCCGAAGCTTTCGTGCGGGCTGAAGGCCTGCGGGGCTAGTTTTTTAATAATCGAGCAACCATGCGACCATTTGTGCGGCGTTTTTGCCCTGCATTGGGGGTGGTACGCAAAATTTGTCGCAATTTTTCCATATCTTTGCCTTGCCAGCAGGCGAGAAGGCGCCATCTCTTTACTTAAGCGATCGCTTAAGACGGTCGCGCCCTAGGGGAAATGCACCATGTCATCCCATAACCGTAATCCTTCTGCCGCACCCCAGACCAAGGACAAGCCGCAGGATTTCCGGCCGATCGGCATTCAGTCCGTCGCGGCTGCCGCTGAAATCATGAAACCTAAGGCCAAGGCCGAGCCCGCCCGTGCGATGCCGCCCGGCGTGAAGGCCGAATGGCACTGACATGGAAAAGGGGCCTTTCGGCCCCTTTGACGTCTCTAGGCTAAGAGGGCCTTAGAGAACGACCACGCGTGTGCCCATCGGCACGCGGCTGTAGAGGTCGATCGCGTCGATATTCCGCATCCGGATACAGCCTGAAGAGGCAGCCCGCCCGATCTTCTCCGGCTCATTGGTGCCGTGGATGCGATAAAGCGTGTCGCGCCCATTGTCATACAGGTAGAGGGCGCGCGCACCGAGCGGGTTTTCAGGGCCGCCCTTGGTGAATTTCACATGCGGCCAGCGCTTCACCATTTCCGCGGGCGGCGTCCAATCCGGCCATTCGGCCTTACGCTGGATCTTCGCTTCGCCCGTCCAGCCGAACGCCTCGTCCCCAACGGTGACGCCATAGCGGATCGCCTTCCCGTTCGGCTCGATCCAGTAGAGAAACTTGTTCTTCGTATCGACGACGATGGTGCCTGGCTTTTCGCCCGTCGGATTGTCGATCTTGTAGCGCTCGAAGGGCAGATGGACCTCTGCGGTCGGCGCATAGGCCAGCGTTGCCTGATCCTTAGCGCTGAGCGCAGGCTCAGGCACAGGTTCGTAACGGCAGGAGGCCAACGCAAGGCTGACGAGAACGAGAGAGGCGAAGCGACGAATCATGATCGGTCTCGATACTAGCGGACGAGATCTCATGGATCACGCATCACGGTTAACAAAAAACTGTCGGAGACCCGATTTGGATCCCGACTACCACAAAGAGGGGCCGCATTCCTACGACATGGACGAGGCGATCGCGAGGGGTATGATGGATCTCCTACCCCACCCCTCTCGAGGTCGCCTTGGGCACGCTACTTATCTCGCACCCCTGCTTCGTCCATCATGAAACGCCGCAAGGCCATCCCGAGCGGCCAGACCGGATCAGAGCGGTCGAGCGCATTCTAGAACATGAGCGGTTCCAGCCCTTGATCCGGGAGCAGGCTCCGGTGGCCGATCGGGCCGATATCATTCGCGCGCATCCCGAGAGCTATTTCGACGCGCTCGAAGCAGCTGCCCCGACCCATGGCACGGTGCAGATCGACGACGATACGTCGATGTCGGCGGGAACATGGGAAGCCGTATTGCGCGGTGCCGGTGCGTCGGTCATGGCTGTCGATGAAGTTATGCAGAAGCTCGTCAACAATGCGTTCTGCGCTATCCGACCGCCCGGCCACCATGCCGAAAAGGCAACGGCCATGGGCTTCTGCTTTTTTAACAACACCGCCGTAGCCGCGCGTTATGCGCAAGCGAAATATGGTGTGGAGCGCGTTGCGATCATCGATTGGGACGTGCACCACGGCAATGGCACGCAAGACATCTTCTGGAACGACCCGAGCGTGATGTATTGCTCGACGCATGAAATGCCGCTCTATCCCGGCACGGGTGCTGCGAACGAAACGGGCGAGCATAACACCATCGTTAATGTGCCGATGCGCGCGGGTGATGGCGGGCCTGAATTTCGTGAAGCCTTCGAAGTGGCGCTCTTACCGCGCGTGATGACATTCAAGCCCGATCTCATCATCATTTCTGCTGGTTTCGATGCCCATCTGCGCGATCCGCTGGCCAACCTCAATCTGACAGAAGCTGATTTCGGTTGGGCAACGGCGCAATTGATGGAAATTGCCGACAAGACTGCCGGTGGCCGCGTCGTCTCTCTCATGGAGGGGGGCTACGATCTCGAAGGCTTGTCACGCTCGGTCGCCGCGCATGTGATGACGCTGATGAAGGGTGCGTAGCGCCGTGGCGATCCATCGCCGTGCAGCGCGCGCGTTTAAGTCATGGATTGCCGCGTCGGGCTAAAGCCCTCCTCGCAATGACGAGATTTATTTTGACCCATCGGCATCACGAGCGGAAATTATTTCCGTTATCGCGAGGCGCGAGAGCGCTGTGGCGATCCATCATTCGAGCGGTTCGGTCTTTGCGATTTCGATTCCGAATCCTGCAAGCCCAACGAATGAACGCGATTTCGACGACAAATTTACAATCGACGTGATGCCCAGATCACGCAAAATCTGCGCGCCCAAACCGACTTCGCGCCATTGCTTCTGCCGTGCATCTTCTGAGGCCGTCTCGCCTTCAATCGTTTGCAGCGGAACACCCGCCGTCCCATCGCGCAGATAGACGAGGACGCCTTGTCCCTCATCCTTGAAGCGCTGCAATGCCGCGCTAATCGTCTTTCCTCCGCCGAACGTATCGGCGACAACATTGGCGCGGTGCAACCGCGTGACCATATTTTTACCGTCGCCAATCTCACCGAAAACGAAGGCAAAATGGTTCACCGGATCGAAGGGTGTTGCATAGGCATAGCCGGTCAACTCGCCAATTTCGGTTTTGACCGGGAATGTCGCAACCCGCTCGACAAGTTTTTCGCGTGCCTGCCGATATGCGATCAAGTCGGCCACTGAAATCTTGCGCAGCTTGTGTTGTGCAGCAAACGCGTCGATCTGTGGACCCTTCATCACCGTGCCATCATCATTGGCGAGTTCGCAAATGACGCCGACCGGCGGCAGGTCCGCAAGCTTGCACAAATCGACAGCCGCTTCGGTATGGCCCGAACGCATCAGCACCCCGCCATCGCGCGCAACAAGCGGAAATACATGGCCTGGACGCACGAAATCGGCAGCGCCCATATTGCCATTTGCGAGAGCACGCACGGTGTTTGAACGCTGCTCGGCGGAAATGCCAGTAGTCAGCCCATGCTTCACATCCACTGATACGGTGAAAGCCGTTCCCAGCGGGGCATCGTTCATCGCCACCATGGGTTGGAGATGGAGACGGCGCGCTTCAGCTGCGGTGACAGGCGCACAAACGATGCCGCACGTGTTGCGAATGATGAATGCCATTTTCTCCGGCGTACACAGCGAGGCTGCGCAAATCAGATCGCCTTCATTCTCACGATCGTCATCGTCGGTGACGATGACGAGTTCGCCGCGCTTGATCGCTTCGATGGCTTCGGTGACGGTATGGGGCACGCAAAATTCTCCGGAAATCACACGCGCGCAAACGGCCAGGACGAGCCTTCGCCGTTTTGCGCACGATGGCGTAGCAGATGATCGGCCAGCACACAGGCCATCATCGCCTCGCCAACAGGAACCGCACGAATGCCGACACACGGATCGTGACGGCCTTTGGTCATGACTTCGACTTCATTGCCATAGCGATCGACGCTTTGGCGTGTTGTCAGGATCGATGAGGTCGGTTTGACGGCGAAGCGCGCAACGATCGGCTGACCTGTCGAAATGCCACCGAGAATTCCGCCTGCACTATTCGAGAGGAAATGCGGACCATCATTGCCGCGCCGCATCTCATCCGCATTCTGTTCGCCCGTAAGCTCAGCCGCTTCGAAACCCACACCGATCTCAACACCCTTCACGGCGTTGATACTCATGAATGCGGCAGCAATATCGGAATCGAGTTTGCCGTAGATCGGCGCACCGAGGCCGGGCTTTACGCCTTCAGCCACGATTTCAATCACCGCGCCGATGGAGGAACCGCTCTTGCGGATGCCATCGAGATAATCGGCATAGAAATCGGCTTTCAGCGCATCGGGGCAGAAGAACGGATTGCGCGCCACCTCATCCCAATCCCAGCGCGAACGATCGACCTTGTGCGGCCCCATTTGCACGAGCGCGCCGCGAATGGTGACACCATCCAGAATCTTGCGCGCAATGGCACCGGCGGCAACGCGCGCGGCCGTTTCACGGGCAGATGAGCGTCCGCCGCCGCGATAATCGCGGATGCCATATTTCAGATCATAGGGATAATCGGCGTGACCTGGACGATAGCGCTCTTTGATGTCGCCATAATCCTTGCTGCGCTGATCGACATTCTCGATCAGCAGTGCGATCGGAGTGCCGGTTGTGAATTGCGGACCTTCGCCCTCGCGAAACACACCAGACAGAATGCGTACCTGATCGGGTTCCTGCCGCTGCGTGGTGAATCGGGATTGGCCGGGGCGGCGGCGATCGAGTTCGGACTGGATGTCCGACTCTTCGAGCGCAAGGCGGGGCGGGCACCCATCGACGACGCAGCCCAGAGCGGGCCCGTGGCTCTCGCCAAAGGTGGTGACGCGGAAAAGGTGACCGAAGCTATTGTGCGACATGGCCGACCCTCTATCGCACTTTTGGCCGAAGTGGAACGCAGGAGCTTGCGCGAGGGTGAAAACCTGGCTTGGCGGGTGCGCAGGCTGCCCCCGCCCTTGGCCGGGGGCACGGCTCAGGCAACCGCTTGGGCACCCGGCTCTCGGCTCAGGGTAGCGGTCGCCGCAGGGACAGCCGGGGCCCCTGCCCATTCGGTATGGGCCGGTAGCGCCTCACCCTTCATAACCACGGTCAAAGGGCTGAGGCGCACATAATCGCCGATATGGGTGTCATAGAGTACCGTCGACAGCGCGCCAACCATTACCCCGCGGCCAAGATGAACCCGGCCGACCTTCATCACCCGGTCTTCGTACAGGTGGGTCTGAAGGGCCGAGATGCTGTTGAGCGTGCAATAATCGCCGATCGTGACGCAGTCGAATTCGGTGATGTCTGTCATGTCCATGTAGACACCCTTGCCCGTCTTGGCGCCAAAGACGCGCAATATCCATGGCAAGAACGGCGTGCCCCGCAAATGTTCGAGCAGAACTTTCCCGGCAAGTCCCCAATACATGACGGCGATGGCCTCTGTCCGCATCGCCCACCAAGACCACATCGGCTTCATCGTAGGGACGTAGCGGCCCATTAAACTCCATTTGATGCCGGCGACCACCAAGGTCATCACGATGGGAATGATGACGCTCGCAGCCAGAAACAATAGTAGAAAGGTCGCATAATCACGCGCGAGAATCGAAGGCGTGAACACTTCAACCGCCAGCGTGCCACAGGTGATGAACAGCATCGACGGCAGGGACAGGTTGAACGCCTCGAAAACACCGCGCCCCAGACGGCGCAAGCGCGACGGCTCGTAAGTCCAATTTGCGCCGATGCCTTCCACTTTTTGTCGCGTTGGCAAATGCATGGGCGGCGTACCGAACCATGTGTCGCCGGGCTTGATGGCGCTGTTTTCAGGTGGCTTGGATTTGATGCCGATCAATGTGCCTTCGGGGATGTCGGCACCGGGCGGCACCACGCCGTCATTGCCGATGAACACACGCGCCGCTGTCCGCACGGGTGCCAGCATCATGTAACCGCGCCGAATATCTTCGTCGCCGAGAGTGACCTCATCCGCGATGAAAGATTTCTCACCGATTTCGGTGAGATCATAACGGCCCGCCAGATTGGAAGAGATCTCGGCATCCTTGCCAATCTTCGCCCCCATGAGGCGATACCAATTGCGCATGTAAACCGTCGCGAAGAGTGACGACAAGGTTTCAAGCGTCACTTCCGTCGACAGTGCAACCACCCATTTGCGGGTGTAGAACCAACTATAGATTGAATAGGTGCCCGCACGTACGACAGGCAAAATCACCCACCGCAGAGCGGCAATCAGAAGGACGGTGACAAAGACCATCACCATCGCTGCGGGCCAAGCAAGCGCTGGGAGATAGAACAGATAGTTCACGTCAAAATGCGCTGCAATCACCGAGTCGATTTTATCGAAAAGATAAAATCCAGGGAAAATGGGGATCAGGCTGACCGGCGGCAGAACGAGCAGCGCAAGGATGTAGGCAAAAAGCTGTGCACGACGGCGGCTTTGCGGGGCATCGGCCTGAGCCGGCAAATGATCGCGATCGACCATGCCAATTTTACGGGCCGGCGAACCATCCCATTTCTCCCACGCTCCAACACGCAAACTGTCGGGCAGAGATGTCAGATCGAGAAGCTCGGCACCCTCGCCCACGACGGCATTGCGTCCGATGACACAGGACGTACCGATATAGGCATCACGCTCAATCTGAATGGTGCCAATCACCAATTCATTGCCGATCACCTCGGCATTGGCGAGAACCACTTTGTGCCCGATCGAGACATTGTCGCCGATGGTAACAAGATCGAATGCGCCTGAATCGATATGCGACAGAACAGCATCGCGACCTATCTTGGCGCCCAGCGCCATTAGATAGAGCCGCATGATCGGCGTGGCCTGAAACCATTTCATATGGGACAGGCCGTTCAGGCGCTGAACCAGCCACCAGCGATAAAAATAAAAGCCCCAAAGCGGATAACGCCCTGGCTTCGTGCGGCCGAGAATGAGCCATTTACCGGCAATTGCGATAAATACTGTCACCACATTGATGATCATATAGATCGCGACAAGCGAAATGAATTCAACCAGCAGGCTCGAACCTTCCTCCGTGATCAGCATATAGCTCACGAAGATGCCCAGCCACTGCGCCGTCATCAGAGCAAGGATGAAAGGCAACGCCAAAGCCTGTCCGACTCCGCAGAGGAAGCGCCGCAATAGTGGTGGCGGCGTGAAAGACAGGTCGCGACGCTGGCGCGGTGTATTGGAAACATGATGTTCAAGTTTCGCCACCATCGCACGCAAGGTGCGTGCACCGTAGACATCCTGTAGCGTCATCCCTTCAAGACCGGGATTTTTGCGCACAGCTGAGATGAAACGTGCAGCCAAAAGCGAGTGACCGCCGAGATCGGTAAAGAAATCCGCTTCAAAGGGAATGGTCTGTCCTGCGAAAACAGTTTTCGCGGCGTCGAGCAACACGGCTTCGGTTTCGGTGCGCGGTTCTTCTTGTTCTTCGCCGACCGTATGCGTCGTCAGCGCCACCGCTTTCAATGTCTTACGATCAATCTTGCCAGAGCTCAAACGCGGCAAGCGCTCGATAATCTCGAAACGCGACGGCAGCATGTAGGCTGGCAGATCGTTCGCCAGCGCAACGCGCAGCGCCATGCGATCAATCTCGACATCGGGATAAGGAACGAGAAAAGCAACGAGCCGGTCTATGCCATCATCCTGACGCAGCACGACGGCGGCCTGTGCGATTTCCGGTCGCGCATCAATGCGGGTTTCGATTTCACCTAATTCAACACGGAAGCCACGGATCTTGACCTGATCGTCAATGCGGCCATGGAATAGGATTTCGCCTTCCGGCGACAGGCTCACCGCATCGCCCGAGCGATAGAGAATGGGATCGAGACCATCGCCGCCGAACGGATTGGCGATAAATTTTTCTGAGGTCAATTCGGCGCGCTTAAAATAGCCGGACGCCACTCCGGGGCCGCCGATGAGCAATTCGCCTTGTACACCCGGCGCGCAAATTTGCAGCGCTTCGTCGACGATGTAGCAAGAATAGTTGGGGATCGGCTTACCAATGGTGACTGTTTGGCCTGCAACCACCTTGCACGCGGTCGCGACCACCGTCGCCTCGGTCGGGCCATATGTGTTGAAGATCGTGCGGCCCGGCTTGGACCAACGTTCGATGATGGAGGGCGGCAAGGCCTCGCCGCCAAAAATGACAAGTCGCAACGACGGCACATCGCGCGTGAACATCGACAAAAGCGTCGGCACCGTATCGATGGCGGTGACACCACGCGCGATCAGATGATCGGCAAGCGCATCGGTGTCCGCTAGCAATTCGGGTGTCGCAACTTCAAGCGTCGCACCAACGAGATAGGGAATCCAAATCTCTTCCATTGAGAGATCAAAAGCCACCGACGCGCTTTGAAACATCACATCGTCAGGCCCAAGCCCGTAGAGCGCGTTTCCGGCGCGGAGATAATGGCAGATATTCCGATGGCTGATGACGATGCCTTTCGGCACGCCCGTCGAACCCGAGGTATAAATGAGATAAGCGGCGTCATCCGGTTTCAGGCCGCGCTCGCGCGCAGACATGAGTGGCGAGGCGCTCGGCGGAAGTGTGGTTACGGTCACGACAGCGCATTGTATGGCCGATACGCGCGGCGCAAAGGCGTCCGTTGTGAGCAGCGCCACCGCCGCAGCATCGTCGAGACATACGGCAATGCGGTCAACCGGTGCGTCGGCATCGAACGGGAGCCAGGCAGCGCCCGATTTCGCAATCGCGATCTGTGCGACCAAAAGATCGATACCGCGCGGCATCCAAAGGCCGACGATCCGTCCCGGCCCGGCACCGATGCTGACAAGACCGGCTGCAATCTCTTCAGCGCGACGGTTCACCTCGGCATAGGTGAGCGTTTCGCGCGCATCGCGCATGGCGACATGATGAGGACGCGCGGCGGCCGTCGCTTCGAAAATCTCGGAGAGACACTCGTTGCGCAGGCAATCAGGCATGGCTGGTCCGCGCAAAAAGGCAGACGTGTCTGCCTGCCTTGCGATGGCATCTCCATGCATGTTCTGAAACGTCATCCCCGCCCCCGGCAGCCTTCGCTCCCCAGCAAATCGCTAGGCTGCACTCTTCTTCGGCTTCAGATTAACCCTGCATGAACGCGCACGGCAATCAGCCATGCTACATCAGCTTGTTCTCAAATCCACGCGTTAGAACCCATTTTGAGGCACAAAATCTCGCCCTGACGGATGTCCTGGAACGGCGCTTCGGCCATGGGCACCCCGCCCATCATGGTCAGAAGGACGCGGGCCACGCCGCCGTGGGAAACGATGACCGCCTCATCAGGCATCTCGGCGAGCCATGGTTCGATGCGACGCGCGAGGAGCGCGTAGCTCTCTCCGCCCGGTGGCACGAAATTCCATTTGTCGGCCTTGCGGGCGCGGGCGAGGTCGCGCTCACGTTTCTTGAGATCATGCCAGGTGTGACCTTCCCAGCGGCCGAACGTCAGTTCTTTGAGGCGCTCATCGGTTAGGAAGCCAAGTGGCTCAAGGCCAATGGCCGTGCGCGCTAAGATGGCTGTTTCCATCGTCCGGCCAAGCGGGCTGACATGCCAAGGTAGACGCCCCGGATCCGGTCTCGCAGCCATCAGCCGCCTTCCGGCTTCGGCAGCCTGTGCGCGGCCGAGATCGTTAAGTGGAATATCGCGCTGGCCCTGCAATCGGCCTTCGCGATTCCAGTCAGTCTCGCCGTGACGGATGAACCAGAGCGTCTTCACTTTTCGAGCGTAATGTCGGGCGCTTCCGGATTTTTCATGCCGACGACGTGGTAGCCTGCATCGACATGGAGGATTTCGCCCGTCATGCCGCGGCCCATGTCCGAGACTAAATAGGCCGCCGTATCGCCGACTTCCTCGATGGTCACGCTCCGACGGAGCGGCGCATTATACTCGTTCCAGCGCAGAATATAGCGGAAATCACCAATGCCCGACGCGGCCAAAGTCTTGATGGGGCCGGCCGAGATGGCGTTGACGCGGATGTTTTTCGGGCCCAGATCAGCCGCGAGATAACGAACCGACGCCTCAAGCGCAGCTTTCGCAACACCCATGACATTGTAATGCGGCATCCATTTTTCGGCGCCGTAATAGGTCAATGTCAGAAGGGTGCCGCCGTCGGTCATCAGTTTTTCAGCGCGCTGAGCGACAGCCGTGAATGACCAGCAGGAAATGTTGAGCGAACGATTGAAATTAGCTTCAGTCGTATCGACGTAGCGGCCGGTGAGTTCGTCCTTGTCGGAGAACGCAATGCAGTGGACGACAAAATCGATCTTACCCCACAACTTCTCGACTTCGGCAAACACCGCATCGATGCTAGCCGCGTCCGTGACATCGCAATGACCGACGACGTGGGCGCCCAATTCAGTCGCGAGCGGGCGCACGCGCTTTTCAAGCGCGTCACCTTGGAAGGTGAAGGCCAGTTCCGCCCCGTGGTCATGGGCTGCCTTGGCGATGCCCCAGGCAATCGAGCGATTGTTGGCTACACCCATAATCAGCCCGCGCTTGCCGGCGAGAATGGAAGACCGGCGATCCGATGCGTTCGTCATGAAGTCAAAAACTGCCTTGAATGAGGTTCAGGCCCGAAGGCTGTATCGGCATCTTTAGCTGAACGGAGAGCCGCACGGAAGCCGAGAAAGCTGACCTTTAGGTTCTTCCCTTAGGGAAAATACATCAGTCTTCAATCTCAGGTCTGCTATTCCAAAACAGGGGGGCAGCGAGGTGCAGACGGGTCCGACCGGTGCTATAAGCCGCCCCGCTTCCGTGTTTCAGTGATGGATATCATGCCAGAGACGGCCCACAGCCACGAAAACCCGCAGGAGACCCACGGCCATGGCGGCGAGGGTCAGATCTGGGGGCTGGCGCTTGGCAGCGTCGGCGTTGTCTACGGCGATATCGGTACGAGCCCGCTTTACGCTTTTCGCGAAGCGCTGATGGCGGCGGCCGGGATGCATGGCTCGCATGGCGTTCCCGCCGCGATTGAGCGGGCGACGGTGCTTGGCGTCCTGTCGCTGATCGTTTGGTCGTTGTTTCTCGTCGTCACGGCCAAATATGTGCTGATCCTTCTGCGCGCCGACAATAATGGCGAAGGTGGCACGCTGTCCCTGATGGCGCTTTGCCAGCGCGCAATCGGGAAAAACCTGAACAGCTTGTTTATCCTCGGCGTAATTGGTGCAGCCATGTTCTATGGCGACTCGATCATTACGCCCGCAATTTCGGTGCTCTCCGCCGTCGAGGGGCTCAAACTCGTCACACCCGCTTTCACCCCCTATGTCATCCCGATCACGCTCGCCATTCTGATTGCGCTATTTGCAGTCCAAAGCCATGGCACCGCCGCTGTTGCCCGCTTCTTCGGACCGATCATGGTGTTCTGGTTTTGCATGCTTGCCGCCGGCGGTCTTCTGCATGTCAGTGACGATTGGGGCGTGCTCGCCTCTTTCAATCCCTATTACGGGTTGAAATTTCTTATGGCTCACAAAATCATCGGCCTCGTCACATTGGGTGCGGTGTTTCTTGCCGTCACGGGTGGCGAAGCGCTTTACGCAGACCTTGGCCATTTCGGTCGGAAGCCGATCCAACTTGCATGGTTCTGCCTTGTCCTACCCTCGCTCTTGATCAACTATTTCGGTCAAGGTGCCCTCGTTCTGGCAGATCCCTCAGCCATTCAGAATCCGTTCTACAATCTTTATCCGGATTGGGCTTTGATCCCGATGGTGGTGCTCGCCACTTGCGCAACCGTCATCGCCTCGCAGGCCGTCATCACCGGCGCGTTCTCGCTCACGCGCCAAGCCGTGCAGCTCGGCCTCTTGCCGCGCCTCGAAATTCGTTTCACGTCGGAAACACATTCGGGCCAAATCTATCTGCCACGTATCAACACGCTGCTTTTGATCGGCGTCATCATTCTCGTTCTGCTCTTCCGCAATTCGAGCGCTTTGGCCTCTGCCTATGGAATTGCTGTAACGACGACGATGGTGGTCGATGCCTCGCTCGCCTTCATCGTGATCTGGCGCTATTGGGGCTGGCGCCCCTCGCTTGCGGCTGCTCTCGTCATCCCCTTCCTACTGATCGACACCACGTTCTTCCTTTCAAATTTGCTGAAATTGTTTGAAGGCGCATGGGTGCCGCTTGCCTTCGGCTGTTTCCTGATTGGCATCATCTGGACATGGCGGCGCGGCTCGCGAATTCTCGCAGAAAAAACGCGACGCTCTGAAGTTCCACTCGATATGCTCGTCAACAATCTCGAAAAGAAACCACCGCATTTTGTTCAGGGGACAGCGGTCTTCTTAACGAGCGATCCTAATTACGCGCCGACTGCGCTTCTGCATAATCTCAAGCACAACAAGATTTTGCACGAAAAGAACGTGATCCTGACGGTGACGACGGCAACGACCCCGCGCGTGCCGGAGAAAGATCGTATTCAGATCGACAATGTGAGCGAGCATTTTTCGCGCGTGACGATGAAATTCGGCTTCATGGAAATGCCGAACGTACCGAAGGGCCTCGCCATCGCGCGCAAGAGTGGCTGGAATTTCGACATCATGTCGACATCGTTCTTCGTGTCTCGTCGATCAATCAAACCGGCTGCGCGCTCGGGTATGCCGCTTTGGCAGGACAAGCTCTTCATCGGTCTTGCGCGCAATGCCAATGATGCGACGGACTTCTTCCAAATCCCGACCGGCCGCGTGGTGGAAGTCGGAACGCAGGTAACCGTCTAAGCCTGCGACAGGATGCCGGGCTGATCGCGGCAGCGGCATCCTCTATCTCACAATCAATCGAGTGTGGGATCAATGGGGCCAGACGCTCTCTTCGCATTGCTGGTATGTTCAGCGGCGGCGGCGGCATCAATTGTCGGCGCCTTCTTCGTTTTGTGGCGCGGTCATGTCGGCGCGCGCGTGCTTGCGTTCGGTTTTGCTTTTGCCGCAGGCGCAATGGTCTATGTCTCGCTGGTCGAAATTCTCGCCAAGGCACAAAGCTCATTTGCCGAAGCGATGGGCGAAGCTGATGCGAAGCGTCTCGCCATGCTGTGGTTTTTCCTCGGCGTGTTGCTGATCATCCTTTTCGAGCGCGCATTGCCGAAAGGATTGCAAGAAAAGCCGGATCCCTCTGATCCTGCGCTCCGCACCACCGTTGGGCGCGCAGGATTACTGACCGCGCTTGCCATTGGAGCGCATAATCTGCCGGAAGGTATGGCCACCTTCTTCTCAACGCTCGACGATCCGCAACTGGGCGAAAGGCTCGCTATTGCCATTGCGATCCATAATATTCCTGAGGGGATTTCAGTCGCGTTGCCAGTTCTCTATGCAACCGGCAGCCGCGCCAAAGCGCTCGGCGCAACCGTGTTGACGGCGATGGCCGAACCGCTCGGCGGCCTAATCGGATTTGCCGTAGCCGGACCTTTTCTCAGCCCGCTTGTGTATGGCGCCATCTTCGGCACGATCGCCGGTTCGATGGTGTTTCTATCGCTGCATGAATTGATGCCATCGGCGCGCCGCCATGCACGCGGTCACGAGACGGTTTATGGCCTCGTGGCTGGCATGGCGATGATGGCGATCAGCCTCGTCCTTGCGGCATAAAATCAGGACACCGCCGCTTCGCGACGTTTGCGCATGAGCGCTTCGAGATCCGCGTCGGGCTTGGCTGGCAAGGTGATCTCGATCGTGACCAGAAGATCGCCGGTGCCTTCCTTGCTGGGCAGGCCCTTGCCACGCAGACGCATGGTACGACCGGAGGAAGAGTTCGGTGGTAAAGTCAGTTCAACCGTCCCGTCCATCGTGGGAACGCGGAGCGGACCGCCCAGCACCGCGTCTTCAAGCGGCACCGGCAAGCGGATGCGGAGATTCTGACCATCCACCGTGAAGCGGCTGTCCATTTTTAAACGAACGGTGACATAGGCATCGCCTTGCGCACCGCCGAATGGGCTCGGCTCGCCCTGCTTCTTCAACCGGATCACCTGGCCGTCGGTGACACCGGCTGGAATCGTTACTTCCACCGTGCGGCCGTTCGGCAAGACCACCCGGGCTTTGGTTCCTTTCGCAGCATCTGCGACGGCGATCGTGGTTTCGACACGAATGTCCTCGCCCGCAGGTGGCGCTGCGGAGCGGCGGCGACGTCCGCCACCGCCAAACAGATCGGCGAAAATGTCAGAGGGATCAAAGCCCGCATCCTGCCCGCCGCTGAAGCCGCCCTGCCCGGGATGGCCCTGCCGGAAATTGAAATCGAAACCGCCTGCGCCGGGGCCACCGCCCTGACGGAAGCCCTCAAAGCCTTGAAAACGCGGTTTCCCTTCGGCATCGATTTCGCCGCGGTCGAATTGGGCACGTTTGTCCTTGTCGCCCAAAATTTCATAGGCGGAGTTCAGCTCGGCGAATTTTTCCTTCGCCCGCTTGTCGGCCTTGTTTGTGTCGGGGTGCCATTGCTTCGCCAGCTTCCTGAAAGCCTTTTTGATATCGGCTTCGGGCGCGTTGCGGGGCACGCCGAGAACGTCATACGGATCGCGCATGCAAATACTCGAAAAGTCGGATTCAAACGCCAAACACGCGACAGCGTGACCGAGTGGCGCTCGTTCAGCAAGTCATCTGGGGTGTCTGTTGCGAAATTGCAACTCGGGAGATTCGGAAAAAGCCCTAGCTTGGCCGCTGAGCCGGTTGAACCTCTTGCACGGTCCAATCCTCAGAACCGACCCGGCAGGCGGCGCCTTGCAGCCATTCTTCCTTGCTGCCGTACGTGAGGGCAGCAATGAACCCACGACAGAGCTCATCTTTCTTGACGAAAGCCTGCCCGACCGGCGCAAAGCTGCCCTTGGTGGCCGTCTCAGGGTTGGACCACGCGACCGGAGCGCCATTACCCGTCGGATCGAGCGCCGTGTTGAGTGCGGCTTTAGCGCGACGCCAATCTTCGCCCTCAAGCTTGGGAGACAGCGGCGAGACCTGCTGGGCGATGCTGCCTGTCGTTTCAGACGAGGGGATGAGGGACATCATCGGAAAGCTGATGGTGCAGCCGCCCGTGGCCAGACCCGCCAACAGAATAGCCGCAAGGGCGAGGCTCCGCCCCGCAGCCACCTTCTTCCCAATGCGGCGCTCCCGCGCCATATAGGGGTTGCACAGTTCCAAGCTCGGCCTCTTCGGCAATTACGCTACGGCGAGCATTACAACGCTGGAATCGTTAATGACAAATGACTTCACCGACGTTTCCGAACCTTTTTTGCTCTTTCGGGCATGGATGGAAGAAGCAGAGGCGTCTGAACCCAACGATCCCAATGCGATGGCGCTGGCGACCGTCGATTCCGAAGGCCTACCGGATGTCCGTATGGTCCTGATGAAGGGGTTCGATGAGGCCGGGGTGGTTTTCTACACAAACACCGAATCAGCCAAGGGGCGCGAACTGGCCGCAACGCCCAAGGCAGCCGTCGTCTTCCACTGGAAAAGCCTCAGGCGGCAGGTGCGCTTCCGTGGGCCGGTGGAACAGGTCTCTGATGCTGAGGCGGATGCCTATTACCAATCCCGCCCGCGCGACAGCCGGATCGGGGCTTGGGCCTCGCAGCAATCGCGTCCGCTCGAGAGCCGTTTTGCGCTCGAAAAGGCAGTTGCGACCTATGCGACCAAATATGCCATCGGCGATGTGCCCCGCCCACCCTATTGGACGGGTTTCCGCATTCGACCCACCGCGATTGAGTTTTGGCAGGACCGGCCTTTCCGCCTGCATGACCGTGTGCGTTTTTCCCGTCCCAATCCGGATGGGTCGTGGACGAAGGACCGACTTTACCCTTAAACGATAGCAGCGCGCCGTTCCGGCGCCGGAGAGATTGCAATGTCCGCTACTAAAGAAACCAACGCCCCCCGCCGGACCATGCTGCTGACGGGCGCGAGCCGCGGGATCGGGCATGCGACGGTGAAACGCTTCTCAGCTGCGGGCTGGCGGGTCATCACCTGCTCTCGTCATGGCTTTCCGGAAAACTGCCCATGGGAGATGGGGCCTGAGGACCATATTCAGGTCGATCTCGGCGATCCGGCGAATACGGAAGCGGCGATCGCTGAAATCCGAACGCGGCTTGAAGGTGGACGTCTCGATGCGCTCGTCAACAATGCGGGCATTTCGCCGAAAGGCCCCGGCGGTTCGCGGCTCGGTACGCTCGATACGCCGCTCGCGGTTTGGCAGCAGGTGTTTCAGGTCAATTTCTTTGCGCCCGTGATGCTGGCGCGCGGGTTGCTGACAGAACTCGAAGCGGCCAAAGGCTCGGTGGTGAACGTGACCTCCATTGCAGGATCGCGCGTGCATCCATTTGCCGGTGCTGCTTATGCAACGTCGAAAGCCGCTTTGGCTGGATTGACGCGCGAGATGGCAGCGGATTTCGGGCCGCATGGCGTGCGCGTGAATGCCATCTCGCCGGGCGAAATCGATACTTCGATTCTTTCCCCCGGAACGGACAAGATCGTCGCACAAATTCCGATGCGCCGTCTGGGCACGCCGGAAGAAGTGGCGAAAGCGATCTATTTCCTCTGCACCGACCAGTCCGGCTATGTTCACGGCGCGGAAATTCACATCAATGGCGGCCAGCACGTGTGAGTGACGCGGTACGCCCGACACTCGCTGCAAGTGCTGCGATCTTCCGTGACGATGGGCGTGTGCTTGTTGCAAGCCGCACGAAAGCACCATCGGACGGCATGTTTTCACTCCCCGGCGGACGCGTCGAAACAGGCGAAAGCTTGCGCGAGGCTGCGGTCCGCGAGGTGATGGAAGAAATCGGCATCGCCATTGAAATCATCGGCTTTGCCGATCACGCCGAAATCATCGAGCACGATTCATCCGGCGCGCCACTCGTTCATTATGTTGTGTGCTGCTTTGCGGCACGCTGGCTTTCGGGCGAGCCGCAAACGGGGCCGGAAGCTGGCGAAATTCTCTGGGCGGACGATGCGCTCCTCGCTACACTTAAGACAACGCAGCGCCTGCCGCACATTGTGAAGCAGGCGCGCGCAATCTGGCAGAATTCTTAAACCGGCAAGGCTTCGCTGAAGAGCACTGTCTCGCCCTGCGCGCTTTCGACAAGCGCTCCGTCCCACATGACTTTTCTGCCACGTACGATGGTGCCAATCGGCCAGCCCTGCACGGTCACACCATCGTAAGGTGTCCAGCCGCATTTCGACGCGATCCATTCGTTGCGGATCGTCTCTTTGCGCTTCATGTCGACGATGGTGAGATCGGCATCGTAACCCACCGCGATGCGGCCTTTGTTGGCGATGCTGAAGAGGCGCTGCGGCCCGGCACTCGTCAAATCGACCAAACGCTGCAAGGTCAGTTTGCCTGCGTTCACATGATCCAGCATCAACGGCACCAGCGTTTGAACGCCTGTCATACCCGAGGGTGAATTCGGATAGGGCTTCTCCTTCTCCGCGCGCGTGTGCGGCGCGTGATCGGAGCCGAGCACATCGGCAATGCCCTCGCGAATGCCATACCAAAGCCCGTCACGGTGATGCGCTTCGCGGACGGGCGGATTCATCTGCGCATAGGTGCCCAGGCGTTCATAACATTCAGGCGCGGCCATCGTCAGATGATGCGGTGTGATCTCGCAGCTTGCGACATCCTTATGCTTCGCCAAAAACAGAATTTCTTCCGCGGTCGTAATGTGCAACACATGGATGCGCGCGCGCGTTTCATGCGCGATGCGTACCAAACGTTCGGTGCAGCGCATGGCGACTTCGGCCGAACGCCAGACCGGATGTGAACGCGGATCATTCTCGACACGTAAATCGCGGCGTTCGCGCAGCATCATCTCATCTTCTGAATGGAAGGCGGAGCGGCGGCGCGTGTTCCGTAAAATAGAAGCGACACCGCCATCGTCTTCAACCAGAAGCGCGCCGGTCGACGAACCCATGAATACTTTGATGCCCGGCGTACCGGGTAGCCGCTCGAGTTCGGCTACGTCCTTGGCATTCTCATGCGTGCCGCCGACCCAAAAAGCAAAATCGCAATGCATGCGGTGGGTGCCGCGCTTCACCTTGTCGGCCAGCGCTTCGGGTGTCGTCGTCAGGGGGTCAGTGTTCGGCATTTCGAAGACGGCGGTGACGCCGCCCATGACAGCCGCGCGCGATCCTGATTCGAGGTCTTCCTTGTGGTCGAGGCCAGGCTCGCGGAAATGGACTTGGCTGTCGATCACACCGGGAAGGATATGCAGCCCCTTGCAATCGATCACTTCACCTGCTGAGGCGCGCGAGAGATCGCCGATGGCTGCGATACGCCCATTTTTGACGCCGATATCGCGCTGCCCCTCACCATCTTGATTGACAACGATCCCGCCCTTGAAAATGCGATCGAAGGTTTCGGCCATCACTCAACTCCCTGCGGGACGATCTGCCTCTTGAGGTCCATGCTCAGGGGCCATATGTCGAAAGAAGGGCGGCTGCAAGGGCTGCCAAGCACTGACGTTGTCACACCCACCCCCGAGGGCGTTTTTCCATGGCCAAGGCGTTTCTGTCAGACCGGGGCATTGTCCGGGTTTCGGGTGAGGATGCCCGCTCATTCCTGCAGGGCCTGCTGACCGCGGACATGGATAAGGTCGCGGTTGGCAAGCCGGCCTTCGCTGGGCTTTTGACACCGCAAGGCAAGTTGATCGCCGACATGATCGTGGCGGAAGCTGATGGCGAGTGGGGCGGCGACCTCTTTCTCGACGTACCACGCGCGCTCGCCCCCGATCTCGTCAAGCGGTTATCGATGTACAAACTCCGCGCCAAGGTGACGCTCGAGGATCTCTCCGCGACGGGCGGAGTGGCCGTGTTTTTCGCAGGCGACCTACCGCCCGATGAAGCAGGCGTCACCTATGCGGATCCGCGCGAACCGGAGCTCGGCACCCGCCTGATTGCGGAAGCGGAGTGGCTGCGTACAGAAATCGTCGATGGCGAAGAGAAATGGCAGGCGCATCGCATCGCGCTTGGTGTGCCGGAAGGCGGCAAGGATTTCATCTACGGCGATGTCTTCCCGCATGAAGCAGACATGGACCAGTTGCACGGCATCGCCTTCGACAAGGGATGCTATGTCGGCCAAGAGGTCGTATCCCGTATGCAGCATCGCGGAACAGCACGGACACGCGTTATGCCGGTCGTTTATCCGGAAGGATTTTCGGCCAATGAAGGGGCCGATATTGTCGCGGGCGAGAAAGCGATTGGGCGGACATGCACGCAGACGGCTGGCGGGATCGGCATGGCCATCATCCGGCTTGATCGTTATGCCGACGCGCTCGCCGCAGGCGAGCCGGTGCTGGCCGGCGGCATTCCGGTCGCTTTGCGCAAACCGGCTTGGGCGCGCTTCCCCTTCCCCGGCGAAGCGGCTAAGCCTCACGCATGATTGCGAAGACCGCCATTCTCCATCCTGACGGCAAGATGCGTTGCCATTGGCCGGGCACCGATCCGCTTTATGTCGCCTATCACGACGAAGAATGGGGCGTGCCCGAGTTCGACGATCGCGCCTTGTTTGAAAAACTTTTGCTCGACGGATTTCAGGCCGGGCTGTCGTGGATCACCATTTTGCGCAAGCGCGACAATTTTCGGGCTGCCTTCGACAATTTCGATCCTGAAAAAATGGCGCGCTACAAGCCGAAGAAGATCGAAGTTTTGATGCAAGATGCGGGCATCGTGCGCAATCGGATGAAGATCGAATCCGCGGTGCGGAGCGCGCAATCGTGGCTCGCCATTCAGGAACGCGAGGGCTTCTCGCATTTCTTGTGGAAGCATCTCGACGGAAGGCCGCAACAGAACAAGGCCCGCACATCAAAAGATGTTCCTGCCGAGACCGAACTCTCGCGCAAGATTTCGAAAGAATTGCGCAAGGAAGGTTTCAATTTCGTAGGGCCTACCATCGTTTACGCTTTCATGCAGGCGACAGGGTTCGTCAACGATCATCTGGTCGATTGCTTTCGGCACGACGAAGTCAAAACAATGGGGGCCAAACGCTGATGGTGCGCACGACGAAAGCGCCGCGCGTATGGCAACGGATGCTGTCGGGACGGCGGCTCGATCTGATTGACCCCTCGCCTGTCGATGTTGAAATCGAAGATATCGCGCATGGGCTTGCACGCGTTGCGCGCTGGAATGGGCAAACCAAAGGGCCGCATGCGTTCTCCGTTGCGCAGCACTCGCTGCTGGTGGACGCGATTGCCTTGGCTCTGCAGCCCGATCTATCGCCGCAGGCGCAAGCCATGGTCCTTCTGCACGATGCGCCGGAATATGTCGTCGGTGACATGATTTCACCATTCAAGGCCGTGCTTGGTGGCGATTACAAAAGCGTCGAGAACCGACTTCTGGCGGCCATCCATCTTCGGTTCGGCTTGCCGCCTGCCCCGCCGAAGCCCGTCGCGCTGATTGCGAAACAGGCAGACAAGATTGCAGCTTGGCATGAAGCGACCGCGCTTGCCGGTTTCATGCGCGAGGAAGCCGACAATTTTTTTGGGGTGCCGCCGCGCATGGCCCTCAAGATTGCTCCTTTCCTGCAGCCGCAATCGGCACAAGACGCACAGGACGCTTTCCTGACCCGCTTCCGGACCGTCGATGCCGCGTTAAAAACGTGACACGATGCGTCATGCATGCGCCATCGAATCGCCCTATCTTCGCAGGATAAGGAGCGAATTATGCCGTCGATTCACGTCTCATCCTTGTCCCGCCTGCACGAAACGGTCGCTATGACCGGTGCAAGCCATGTGGTTACACTCATCAATGCCAAGACGCCGGTTGAGCGCCCCCCGTCCATCGCCGCAGACCGCCATCTCTTCATTGGCGTGAGCGACATCGTCGCCCCGATGGAAGGCCATATCCTTCCGGGTGAAGAGCATGTGCTGCGTCTCAACGATTTCGTCGATGCATGGGACCGTTCGAACCCGCTCGTCATTCATTGCTGGGCCGGGATCAGCCGTTCGACGGCTGCCGCATTCATAACCGCGTGCCGTCTGCGCCCGTATCAAGACGAGCATGCGATTGCGTTACGGTTGCGCCATGCGGCACCAAGCGCCACGCCCAACCTTAAATTGGTGGCAACAGCGGATGCCATTCTCGGCCGCAAAGGCCGGATGATTGCCGCGATTGAATCAATCGGCCGCGGTGCCGATGCATTCGAAGGTACGCCCTTCGAAATGAAACTCGACTGAGGAATGGTTTTGCCGCGGCCCCGTTCAGCGTCAGCACTTCCTGAGACCCCGATCGAGATCGGGCTTGCGGCGGCTGTCGTTTCGGTGGAGCGCGGCGCGCCGCAAATTCTCGTTGCACGCGGCGATGACGATACGGACGCGCTGCCGTCGGGATCGTTCGACCCGCTCCATCACCGCACGCTTGAAATCGGGTTGCGCGCATTCGTGACATCGCAAACCGAACTCGGGCTCGGCTATGCCGAACAACTCTACACATTCGGTGACCGGGGACGTCATGCGCTTCCGGGCGATGCGGCGCCGCATGTCGTCTCGATCGGCTATCTCGCGCTGACTCGGCTGCAAAGCGATCGTAAATTGCCGAAGGGCGTGCGCTTTCAACCTTGGTATCGTTACTTTCCTTGGGAAGATTGGCGTGGCGGTCGGCCCGCCATTCTCGATGCAGCCGTGTTGCCCCGTCTAGCCCTGTGGGCGAACGACAAGGGCGGCGAAGCAGCCGAGCGCGAGCGGCGTGCGTTAGCGCGTCATGAACGCGTCAATCTTTGCTTCGGTACAGATCAAAGTCCGTGGGATGAAGAGAAGGTGCTCGATCGCTACGAGCTTCTCTACGAAGCGGGCCTTCTGGTGGAGGCGATCCGCGACGGGCGTGAAAATGCATCTGGTGACGATGGCTTACCACCGCTCGGCGAACCGCTCGCCTTCGATCATCGCCGCATTCTCGCCACCGCTATGGGGCGGTTGCGCGCGAAACTCAAATATCGACCGGTGATTTTCGAATTGATGCCGGAAACATTCACGTTGACAGCTTTACAGCAAACGGTTGAGGCCATTTCCGGTCGTCATCTGCATAAGCAAAATTTTCGTCGTCTCGTCGAAGGCACCGCGCTCGTCGAACCGACAGGCCGTTTGAAAACGACAGGTGGACGTCCTGCCGCGCTGTTCCGTTTCCGCCGTGAAGTGCTGCAGGAGCGTCCGGCGCCCGGATTGCGCGTAGGCGCGCGGTAATCGCTCTGTCGTTACAGTCAGAATGGGCGGCTCTTTTGCTCGTCGTTCTCCAACGAAAACGGCGCGCCGAAGCGCGCCGCTCATGCCACAAAAGCGGCGAAGGCGATCAACCGATGAGCGTCTCGGCCGGCGTGTAGGCGAGGCCATGGGCTTCGGCGACAGGTTGGCAGGTGACTTTGCCTTCCGCGACGTTGAGGCCGTCACGCAAATATTTGTCGTCCTTGAGGGCTTTCTTCCATCCCTTGTCGGCGAGTGCCAGTGCGAAAGGCAGCGTGACGTTGTTGAGCGCGAAGGTGGATGTGCGCGCGACGGCGCCCGGCATGTTCGCTACGCAATAATGCACGACATTGTCCACGACATAGGTCGGGTCCGCATGGGTCGTGGCATGCGATGTTTCACAGCAACCGCCTTGATCGATAGCGACGTCGACAATGACCGCGCCGGGCTTCATCGTTTTCAGCATATCCTTCGTGACAAGCTTAGGAGCAGCTGCACCGGGGATTAGCACGCAGCCGATGAGCAAGTCGGCGCGCTTAACGATTTCGCGAATGGCATCGCGCGTCGAGAAGATCGTGCGCACGCCTGTCCCGAATTGGGTGGCCAAACGACGCAGCACATCGGCCGAACGATCGACGACCGTGACATTCGCGCCCATGCCGAGCGCGATGGTGGCCGCATGCGTACCGGAGACGCCGCCGCCGAGAATGATGACTTCTGCTGCCGGAACGCCGGGAACGCCGCCGAGCAATACGCCGCGGCCGCCGGCTGCTTTTTCGAGGCAATGCGCGCCAACCTGCGGCGCGAGACGGCCGGCGACTTCCGACATCGGTGTCAAAAGCGGCAGGCCGCCATTCGGTGCCGTGACAGTTTCATAGGCGATGCAAATCGCGCCGGATTTCACAAGATCATGGGTCTGCGGCGCATCGGGCGCGAGGTGGAGATAGGTGAACAGGATCTGGCCGGGACGCAGCTTCTTGCGTTCTTCCGCCAAGGGTTCTTTCACCTTCACGACCATGTCGGCCTTGGACCATATTGCATCAGCATCCGCGACGATGGTGGCGCCCGATGCCTGATAATCCGCGTCCGAGATCCCCGAGCCAAGGCCAGCCCCCGTCTGCACGACGACTTGATGGCCGTGATGGATCAGTTCGGCGACTGAGGATGGCACGAGGCCGACGCGATATTCGTGGTTCTTGATTTCTTTCGGAACGCCGACCAACATGATGCAAATCCCCTCTGCAGTTGATTTTGGCAGTTTCGCGCAAGATTCATGCGGAATCTCGCTAAACTTAGGCTAGGCATGGGCGCAGTTGCGAATATTATGTCGTAAACAGAGGGGAGCCCGCAATTCCATGCGAAAACTCGATCTCGACGCCCGCGACCGGTCGATCCTACGTCATTTGCAGGAGGATGGCGGCATTACGAACGCCGATCTCGCCGACAAGGTGAACCTCTCCCCTTCCGCCTGCCTGCGCCGGGTGAAGATGCTGGAAGAGGCTGGCCTGATCAAAGGGACCGTTCTCCTGCTTGAAGAAGAGGCTGTCGGGCTACCCGGCGCGGCCTTCGTGTTCGTCACGCTCGATCAGCAGGGACGGCAAAGCCTCGATACGTTCGAAACCGAAGTCGCCAAGCATCCCGAGATTCTCGAATGCTATCTCTTGGCCGGAACGGCAGATTATCTGCTGCGTATCGCCTTTGCCGATACGGGCGATTTCGAACGCATCCATCGCAATGTTGTCACGGCGCTGCCGGGCGTGAGCCGCGTACAATCCACGCTCGCGCTGCGCACAGTGAAGAAAACGACCGCCCTGCCGATTTGACCGGGGCCGAACCCGGCGCATAGTGCGAACCAATCAATGGAGACGACGAATCATGGCGGATAAGAAGCCTGCCGAGCTCGGCACCATGCCGTTCGAAACCGCGCTTGCCGAGCTCGAAACAATCGTCGCCAAGCTCGAGAAGGGCGATGTGGCTTTGGAAGATTCGATTGTGCTCTACGCCCGCGGCGAGCAGCTAAAGGCCCATTGCGACCGGCTTTTGAAGCAGGCCGAAGCGCGGATCGAACAGATCACCTTCAGTGCAGACGGGACTCCCAAAGGAACAAAACCGCTCGATCAGGTCTAGATTCAAAAATTGTTCTTTTTAACGGATTTTTTGTTGCATATATCGAACGATCTCTGTATAAGGAGATTACGGACATCGTCCGTCGCGGGAATTTGACCGAGCAGCTTGCGACCGCGTCACAAAGCGCTAAAGCGCCACGGCGAAAACCGTGGGCTCCCAACCGATGTGGAGATTGCCCCATGACGCTCATGTGTCGCAGCGCCTTAAGCTGCTGATTTCTCGCCCCCTTCCCTTTCTTCTCTGACAGGACGCGGTTTGCCGCGACGCGCCCACGCGCGAGGTTTTATCATGACCCAATTTCAACCCCTGCCCGGCAGCGCCGGACAGACTGCGATCTCTTTTCAAAAAGTCACCAAGACTTATCCCGCCCGTGCCAGCAATGCGTCGGTCGCCGCATTGAGCGACATCGATCTTCACGTGAAGGCGGGGCGCATTCTCGGCGTGATCGGTCCTTCGGGCGCAGGCAAATCGACACTGATCCGTCTCGTCAATGGATTGGAACAGGCGAGCGCCGGAACAATTTCTCTGTTCGGCCAGAATGCTACGCGCCTCAGTGAAACCGAATGGCGCGCGGCGCGACGCGGCATTGGCATGATCTTTCAACATTTCAATCTGCTGTCTTCGCGCACGGTTTATGACAATGTCGCCTTCCCGCTCGAGATTGCAGGGGCTGATCGCACCACAATCGAGAAGCGCGTACCGGACCTGCTAAACCTCGTCGGCCTAACCGACAAGGCACAGCGATATCCGGCTGAATTATCGGGTGGGCAAAAGCAACGTGTCGGCATTGCGCGCGCCCTCGCAACAGAGCCTGCAATCCTTCTCTGCGACGAAGCGACCTCTGCGCTCGATCCCGAAACGACGCAATCCATTCTTGGCCTCCTTCGCGAGATCAATCGCACGCTCGGCGTAACGATCCTCCTGATCACGCATGAAATCCCCGTCATCAAGGAAATCTGCGACGACGTCGCCGTGATCGAACAAGGCCGCATCATCGAAATCGGGCCGGTGTTCGACGTTTTCACCAATCCGCGTCATCCAACAACAGCGCGCTTCGTGCAAAACGTGTCAAGCGTTGAGATTCCCGCCTATCTCAAAGCGCGTCTGCGCCAACGGCCCGAGGCAGGCGATGTCGCTTTGTTGCAAGTGGGCTTTACAGGCGCCAATGCCACAAGCCCCGTCATCTCCCGGCTGACCACAACGCTCGGTAGCGACATCAACATCGTCGCTGGCAAAATCGACACAATCGGCGAACGCCCGTTCGGGACCTTGCTGATTGCGTTACCTGCTGAAACCGCAACGCGCGAAGCCGCCATTGCCGCTCTGAAAAAACTGCATCTGCGTGTGCATGTTGCGGGCTATGTCGATTATCTCGGGGTCGATGTAGAACGGCACGTGTTTGGTGAGGCGCTCATACGCAAAGCGGAGGCGCGCCATGTCGCCTGAACTCATTCGCATCATCATCGATGCCACACTCGACACGCTCACCATGGTCGCGCTGGCTGGCGGACTCGGCATACTGTTCGGCCTGCCGCTCGGTATCTTTTTGGCGACAAGTAAAAAGGGAGAATTGCTCGCATCGCCCGCGCTCAATGCTGCACTCGGCTTCATCGTAAATGTGACACGCTCGACACCGTTTATCATTCTGGTCGTGGCCATCGTGCCTTTCACGCGCCTCATTGCGGGCACATCGATTGGGACGCGCGCAGCCATCGTGCCTTTAACGATTGCGGCGACCCCCTTCATCGCACGCATCGTTGAAGCGGCGATCCGCGAGGTCGATCAAGGACTCGTCGAAGCCGCACGCGCTTTCGGTGCCACGCCGTTGCAAATCGTCAGCAAAGTTCTCGTACCCGAAGCTGCGCCTGCCATCATTCTCGGCCTCACGCTCGCGATCGTCAGTCTGCTCGGCTTCTCGGCCATGGTGGGCGCGGTCGGCGGCGGCGGATTGGGCGATCTCGGCATCCGCTACGGCTATCAGCGCTTCATGCCCGATGTGATGGCACTGGTCGTCGCCATTCTCGTCGTCCTCGTTCAGTCGACGCAAACCATCGGCGATTTCATCGCCCGCCGCGTCAATAAGCGTCTCCGTCACTCCTGATCGTTCACCAATCTAGAAAGGATCCTCATCATGTCATTCACACGCCGCACTCTTCTGGCTGCCGCCGCCTTCTCGGCTCTTGCCGGAACTGCCATCGCGCAGACACCGAAATTCGTTCGCGTGGGCGTTACTCCCGGGCCGCATGCGCAAATTCTCGAAGTGGTGAAACCCGTCGCCGCCAAGAAAGGTCTCGATCTGAAGATCATCGAATTCAGCGATTATGTCGTACCCAATCAGGCTCTCAGCGCGGGCGAACTCGAAGCTAACTCGTTCCAGAATGCGCCCTATCTCGACAATCAAGTGAAGGATCGCAAATTCGATCTCGTTTCTATCGGCGAGACGGTGAATTTCCCTCTCGGCATCTATTCGGCCAAGTATAAGAGTTGGGCAGAGATTCCGGATGGCGCAACTATTGCCATTCAAAACGATCCCACCAATGGCGGCCGTTCACTGCTGCTGTTGCGCGACAAGGGCGTGATCAAGCTGCGTGAGGGAGCGGGCTTTAAGCCAAGCGTTGCCGATATTGTCGACAATCCCAAGAAGTTCAAATTCGTCGAAGTCGATGCCGCCCAAACCGCGCGTTCGCTGCCGGATGTCGCTGCGGCCGCGATCAATACGAATTACGCGGTCGAAGCGAAGATCGAACCGACAAGCGCCATTCTGCGGGAAGACCCCAAAGGCCCTTATGTCAATCTGATTGCGGTTCGTTCGGCTGACAAGAACGCACCTTGGGCGCTCGCGTTGCTCGAAGCCTATCATTCGCCGGAAGTGAAAGCCTTCATCGCGGACAAGTACAAGGGTGCCGTTCTCGCCGGCTGGTAATTCTGTGAGCTCCTCCGAGACGGCGCACGTCACGCCATCTCCACTGCCCGGGCTTCGGCCCGGGCTTTTTTTAATCGAGGTCGATCACTTTACCCGGGTTGAGAATGCCCGCAGGATCGAGCGTGCGTTTCAAATCGGCCATGATGGCGAGCGCAACGGGATCTTTCACAGCGCGCAAGAGCTTCTTCTTCAATCGCCCAATTCCATGCTCGGCTGAAATCGAACCGCGCCGTTTCACGGTTTCGTCATAAACGATGGCACCGATATCGTCCCACAAAGCCATGAAGGCTGCACGGTCCATGGCTTTAGGTTGCGTGATGTTGAAATGCAGATTGCCATCGCCGAGATGGCCGAATGGGACAGGGCGCGCGCCCGGCACCAGACGTTCGACACGCGCACACACATCGTCGATCAATTGTGGGACAAATGCCAATGGTACGGCAATGTCATGCTTGATCGAACCGCCTTCATGACCTTGGGCCTCAGGCAGCGTTTCGCGCAGCCGCCACAACGCCATGCGCTGATCGAGCGAGGATGCAATCACCGCGTCGGCGATGATAGTGCCTTCGATCGCCACCCCGAACGATGACGTGACACGCTCATTTAAGTTCTCATCGGCACCAGAGATTTCCGCCAGCACATACCAATCATGGCGCGTCATGAGCGGATCGCAATTGCCAGCGATATGATCGCACACCATATCGAGCGCAATCCGAGGCAGAAGTTCGAAAGTTGTAACACTGGCGCCAAAATCCGCTTTCAAATGATTGAGTAAAGCCAACGCTACGGCGGGCGATGAAAGACCCGCGAAGACGGTGACTTGCGCGCGCGGACGAGGATAGAGCTTCAGCACGGCCGCCGTGATGATACCGAGCGTGCCTTCGGATCCGATAAAAATATTTTTGAGATCGTAACCGGTATTGTCTTTGCGCAGGCGACCGAGGAGATCCATCACGCGGCCATCGGCCAGCACCACTTCGAGCCCCATCGTCAATTCGCGCGCATTGCCATAGGCTAGCACAGCCGTACCGCCCGCATTCGATGCGATATTGCCACCAATGGTGCAGGAGCCTTCGGAGGCGAGCGAGAGCGGAAACAGGCGATCGACTTTCTCGGCGGCCTCTTGTGCAGCTAATAATGTGACGCCCGCTTCGACGACCATGGTGTCGGAGAGCGGATCGACATCGCGGATGCGATTCAAGCGTTGCAGCGACAGAACGATTTCATCGCCCTTGTCCCATGGTGTTTGCCCGCCGACGAGACCGGTGTTGCCACCTTGTGGTACCACGGGAATGCGATGCCGATGGCAAAATTTGAGAAGTGCGGCAACCTCTGAAGTATCGCCCGGTCGGACGACAGCGCGCGCGAGGCCCGGAAACAAGCCGCGCCATTCCTTACAGTAAGGTGCCATATCCTCCGGCGTTGTCAGGACATGTTTTTTGCCGATCAGAGCGGCGAGACCGGAGACCAGATCGCTATCGCTAAGCGCCATGATCATCTCAAGATCACTCCAAGATCAGCCTAAGAGACGGCGCTTGCGCGCAGGTGCCACAGTTTTCGTGAATAGGCCGACCATTTCAAGATGCGCCGAATAAGCAAATTGATCGACCGGTACAACGCGTTCGCACACATAGCCGGCTTCGACGAGAATTTTTGCGTCGCGTGCAAAGCTTTGAACATCGCAGGAGACGGAGATGACGCGCGGGACATCGCTGCGCGCTAGTTCTGCCATTTGCGCGCGCGCACCGGCACGCGGCGGATCGAGTAAGACGGCATCGAAACCATTCAACTCAGTCGCCACAAGCGGGACGCGGAACAGATCGCGCACAGATGCCTTGATCGGCTTGAGGCCTTCGGCACGGGCCGATTTTAACGCAGCGACGGCGCTTTCATCAGAATCGAACGCAGTGACACTCGCCTTCTCAGCGAGGCGCAGGCTGAACGGCCCGACGCCGCAGAAGAGATCGGCGATTTTTTTGGCGTTGCCTGCCATCTCAAAAGCAATCGCGGTGAGCGCAGCCTCGCCCTCCGCCGTGGCCTGCAAAAAGACGCCGCTTGGGAGGACGACATCGGCGCGGCCAATCCGAAGGACCGGCTCGTTCCGCATCGCAATCAAATCGCCATGCACAGAGAGGCGTGCCAGATCAAAGCCCGCAAAGTTTTCAACCAAACGGCGGCGTTGGCGATCGCTTGGCACGCCAAGGCCACGAACATCACAATCGATGCCGCCCGCGGTTGCCGTCAGATGAATATCGAGCGGCTTATCCGTATCGATGATCTGAGCCAAGCGGGTTGCTATGGTCGAGGCATCTGCAAGCGCGGGCACCAGAATGGGGCAGCGCTCGATTGCGATCAAATCATGCGTACCACGCGCCATGAACCCCGCTTCGGCGCGACCATCTTTTTTGCGCGCATGAAACACGACGCGGCGGCGACCAGCGCCATGTGCATTGATCAACGGTTTGATGACGGTCTCGATACCCTGCTGCAATAGCGCATTGCCAAGCAATCCACGCTTCCAAAGAGCGTAGGATTCGGGGGCCCAATGCTGAAGCGCGCAGCCACCGCATTGGCCGAAATAGCGGCAGACCGGTGCGATGCGATCCGGCGATGGCAAGAGAACTTCATTCAACTCGCCGCGTTCGCTATCGACCGTGGCGACGATCCGTTCGCCCGCAAGTGTATAGGGCACGTGGATGGCGCGCCCTTCATGGCGCGCAACGCCATCGCCCTTGGCGCCCATGGCGGTGATCGTCAACTCTTCATGCAGTTTCAACACGCCGGGCACCGAGCAAGAATTCCTGATTGCCATCACCGCCCGCAATCGGCGAGGCGATGATCCCCAGCACTTCGAAATTCAGGGCGCGCATGGCCGCACCGATGCGGTCGAGAACCGCCAGGACTGCGGCTTCATCCTTGACGATGCCGCCCTTGCCGATTTGCGCGCGCCCCACTTCGAATTGGGGCTTCACGAGAAGCACGGCTTCGCATCGCGGCGCAAGCAAATTCACCATAGAGCTCAGAATAGCCTCAAGCCCGATGAAACTGACATCGACGGAGGCAAAATCCGGTAATGGGCCATCGATGGCAAAGGTTCTGATATCGGTGCCTTCATGGCTCTCGACCCGCGGATCGGCGCGGAGCGAGGGATGGAGTTGCTCGCGTCCAACATCGACTGCAATCACGCGAGCTGCGCCATGGCGCAACATGGCGTCGGTAAATCCGCCGGTCGAGGCGCCGATATCGATGCAGAGGCGGCCTTTGAGATCGAAACCAAATGCCGCGAGTGCGGCTTCGAGTTTCACGCCTCCGCGCGAGACGAAGGGAAAGGCGGGCTCCGCCTCGATAGCTGCATCGCGCAACAGGTTTTCGGACGGCTTTGCAACGGTCTTGCCATTCGCCCGCACAAGACCCGCCGCGATGGCGGCCTGTGCCTTGGCGCGGCTTTCAAAGATTCCGCGCTCGACGAGCAGAAGATCGGCGCGCTGGCGTTCTGTCATGAATGCGAAAGTCAGGCGGAAAGCGGCCGCGTTTTTGCGCTAACAGCATCCTGCCCAATGGCATCCATCACCTTGGCGACGATGCCAGCGGCATCGAGCCCCGCCTGTGCATACATGCGCTCAGGCTTGTCATGCTCGATGTATGTATCGGGCAGCACCATGGAGCGGATTTTCAATCCACGATCAAACAAGCCCGCTTCCGCGAGATGCTGCTGCACGAAGGAGCCGAAACCGCCGACCGAACCTTCCTCGATGGTGATGAGAACTTCATGCGTCTTGGCAAGCTTTTCGACGAGCGCCGTATCGATGGGTTTAGCGAAGCGTGCGTCCGCCACAGTGGCCGAAAGGCCCTTGCCTGCCAGGATATCGGCGGCTTTTAGCGCTTCTTGCAGACGTGTGCCGAGCGACAAGATCGCGACGCGCGAACCTTCGCGAATGATGCGGCCTTTGCCGATGGGTAGCACTTCGCCACGCTCTGGCAATTCAATGCCGACGCCTTCGCCACGCGGATACCGGAAGGCGATGGGGCCTTGTTCATAAGCGGCGGCTGTCGCCACCATATGCATCAATTCGGCCTCGTCTGCCGCAGCCATGATGACCATGTTCGGCAGGCAGCCGAGAAAAGCAATATCGAAAGAACCGGCATGGGTCGGCCCATCGGCGCCAACGAGACCGGCACGATCAAGCGCAAAGCGCACAGGCAAATTCTGCAAGGCGACGTCATGCACGATCTGATCGTAGCCGCGCTGCAGGAAAGTCGAATAGATCGCGCAGAAGGGCTTATAGCCTTCTGTTGCAAGGCCTGCAGCGAATGTCACCGCATGTTGTTCGGCAATGCCGACGTCAAAAATGCGATCGGGGAAGATCTGACCGAAATGGTCGAGCCCTGTTCCTGTCGGCATTGCGGCTGTGACGGCGACAACTTTGTCGTCGTGTCTTGCTTCAGCAATGAGGCCCTTGGCGAACACATTGGTGTAAGATGGCGCATTGGCCTTCGGCTTGGCTTGCGTGCCGGTGATGACATCGAATGTGGTGACGCCATGATATTTGTCGGCAGCCGCTTCTGCGGGCGCATAGCCCTTGCCCTTTTGCGTGACAACATGGACGAGAATCGGCCCCGTTTCGCTGTCGCGTACATTCTTTAAAATCGGCAGAAGGTGATCGAGATTATGGCCATCGATCGGACCGATGTAATAGAAGCCCAGCTCCTCGAACATCGTGCCGCCGGCAAGAAATGCACGCGCGAATTCTTCCGCCTTGCGCGCTTTATCAAACAGCGGCTTCGGCAATTTCTTGGCGAGCTGTTTGGCTGCTTCACGAATATTGCGATAAGTGCCACCGGAGACTAGGCGCGCGAGATAAGACGACATTGCGCCCGTGGGCGGCGCAATCGACATGTCATTATCGTTGAGAATGACGATGAGCCGCGAATTCATCGCGCCTGCATTGTTCATCGCTTCATAGGCCATGCCGGCCGACATCGCGCCATCGCCGATCACCGCGATGACGTTGTTGTTGCCGCCTTGCAGATCACGCGCGACCGCCATGCCGAGACCGGCCGAAATCGAGGTCGAGGAATGGGCGGTACCGAACGGATCGTATTCGCTCTCCGCGCGCTTGACGAAACCGGAAAGACCGCCGCCTTGGCGCAGCGTGCGAATGCGATCGCGACGACCGGTGAGAATTTTGTGCGGATAGGCTTGATGGCCGACATCCCAAATCAAACGATCGCGCGGCGTTTCGAACACGTAATGGAGTGCGACGGTCAATTCGACAACGCCGAGACCTGCGCCTAAATGCCCGCCTGTCACAGAGACGGCATCGATCATTTCGGCGCGCAATTCGTCGGCGAGCTGTTTCAGGCTCGCCTCAGGAAGGCGACGGAGCTTGTCCGGCGTTGGCACCTGATCGAGAAGGGGGGTGGTGGGGCGGGTCACGGGCGAGGTCCGGGTGTCCAATTTACTTTACAGAGCTTAACCCATTCGGAGCTTTGGGCAAGGGGGTCCACATAGGCCGCCTTCTATCCCGGGTAAAGGGTCACTCAGGAAGAGGGATGAATTCCGTTTCCCCGGGCACCGTATCGAAGCGTTTGGCGGCCCAATCGGCCTTGGCTTGGTCGATCCGCTCCTTGCGAGAGGAGACGAAGTTCCACCAGATATGGCGGCGGCTCTCCATGGGTTCACCCCCAAAGATCATCAGGCGGGCATGAGAGAGCGCCAGAATCGAGATCCGGTCCCCCGGACGGAAGATGAGGAGCCGCCCGCCCTCGAAACTGTCCCCCGCAATGTCGATCTGCCCTGAAACCACATAGATCGCCCGCTCATCATAGTCGGCATCGAGAGGCAGAACCGCGCCCGGGGCCAACACCGCCTCTGCATAGAGGGCGGGATGGGGGAATGTCGCTGGGCTTTCCTCGCCATAGGCTTGCCCCAGAACCAGACTCACCCGCTTGCCCTCCCCCACAATGCGCGGCAGGGCTGTGGCCTCGAAATGCTCGAACGCCGGCTCAACCTCCTCATGGCTAGCCGGCAGGGCCGCCCAGGCTTGAATGCCGAAAAGGCGGCCGGGCTTGGCCCGCACGTCGGGCGCGGTGCGCTCGGAATGGACGACGCCACGGCCCGCCGTCATCAGGTTGAGGGCACCAGGCGCAATATCTTGAACAACGCCGAGGCTGTCGCGATGCCTGATGCCGCCATCGAATAGATAGGTGACGGTCGCAAGCCCAATATGCGGATGAGGTCGCACATCGAGCCCTTGCCCGAGCAGAAATTCCGAAGGGCCCATCTGATCGAAGAAGATGAAGGGGCCGACCATTTTGCGCCCAACCGACGGCAGAGCGCGCCTGACCTCGAAGCCACCGATATCGCGCGCACGCGGGACGATCACCTGCTCAATGGCGTCGCAAGAAAAGGCATCGCCGGGAATGGGATCATGATCGTCGGACATCAAGGGCTCCTTCTTTCTCGAAGAGATAGGCCGTTGTTTAGCCGAAATCGAGGCAGGCGCACGCAAAGCATCGTTTGCATGGCCGATGCGCCACATTGCGCGTGGCGACGATTGAGCGAGGAAATGAACTCTGGCTGCCGTCTTCGCGTTAGAACAATTCGCCTTGTGAAGGTTTTGAAACGGGCTGTGCTGGGGCCTTTTTCGTGGGACGCTCCGGGCGCGGCGTGCGTGGATCGACAGGATCAGCGCGCCATTGGCCTTTCGCAGGCCCCAATAGGCGCAGCGCTTCATCCGGCGCGATGGAATGGTCGAGCCATAGATCGAATTGTGCCGGTTCGATGATGGCCGGCATCCTGTTGTGCAAAGCGCGCGCAACATCATTCGGCGCGCAGGTAATGATGGCTGCCGTATCGATCTCGCTGCCATTCTTATCGGCATAAGTTTCCCAAAGCGCCGCCATGGCAAACAGGCCGCCATCGTCTTTGGTGATACGGTAAGGCGTTTTGGTTTTGCCGTCGCTTTTCCATTCGTAGAAGGCATCAGCCGGAATGAGCGCGCGACGGTGACGAATGGCCGTACGGTAAGCCGGTTTTTCTTCCAGCGTCTCGGCACGCGCATTAATGATGAGCGGGAAATCAGCCGGATCCTTCACCCAAGCCGGCAGAAATCCCCAACGCATTAGGCGAAAATGATGACCGCCCCCTTCGCGCACCACAAGCGCGATCGGCTCCGTCGGTGCGATGTTGAGGCGCGGCGGAAAATTAGGATTCTCTTGATAGCCGAAGAGTGCTTTCACCTGCTCAGGTGAGGCCTGTAGCGCAAAACGCCCGCACATGGTTCAGAGCCATTTCTTCCATCGGAAGAAAAGATAAGGGAAAAGTCCCGCCGCGACCATAGCCACCAGCGCAACCGGATAACCCCAGGCTGTCTCAAGCTCAGGCATATGTTTGAAGTTCATGCCATAGATCGACGCGATTAGCGTTGGTGGCATAAAGATCACGGCCATGACCGAGAAGAGTTTGATAATGTTGTTCTGTTCGAGATTGACCAAGCCAAGCGTGGCATCGAGCAGGAACTGAATTTTCTGTGTTAGAAAAGTGGCGTGCTCCTCAAGCGACTGCAAATCGCGCAAGGTCGTACGTATCTCCTCGCGCAGCGCGAGCGGTACGCGCGCCGTCCGATAGGCCACGGTCAGGAACAACAACACGCGTTCGATTGAGACCAGACATTCGCGTACTTTCGAGAGTAGATCACCCTGTCGACCAAGCGAACGGAGATTTTCCTGATATTCCTCGTTGCGCGAACCCGGCTCATGCTTCACATGGAAAACGCGGTGAGAGACCGCATCGATCCGCTCGCCAGAGGCCTGCAACACATCAGCGGCACGATCGATGATTGCCTCGATCAATCCAGCGAGAATGGCTTCCGGCGTTGGCACCTGCCCGCGTGCACAACGATTGGTAAACATCTGAAAAGCCAGCGGACGAACATAACGTACTGTCACCAGAACATTATCGCGCAGGATGAAACCGACGCCGGCGATTTCAGGCAGATCCGCTTCCACATTGTGGAATAAGCGCATCGTCAGGTAGCGAACATTGTTCTCAGTATAGAGCAATTCAGACGGTTCAATGTCGCTCATGTCCTCGCGCGTCGGGATATAGACGCCGAGATGCTGCTCGACTTTCCCATCCTCCTTCGGCGTCGGCTCGACCATGTCGATCCAGAGCGCGTCATTGGGAATGGAATCGTTCGGTCCCAGAATATCAGGCTCAAGCCGAACACGACCCTCCGCGTCCGGCGAGCCTTGGGCACGATAGATTACAAGCATGGCTTCACCTCAAATCACGCGCTTGTCATGAAGCAATGACAAAGCGATGACAAGGTCACGCTGCGCCAAAGACGACCTCGGCAGGCGGTACTGATTCCGAACCATCGATCACTTCGCGCGCGATTGCTGCCGCCTCATTGACGTCATGCTTGGCATAGAAGCGCGCGACCGCGATCTTTTCCGCCGCAACGGCATCGGGTGCAGCGAGCGCCTCGCGCGCTAAAGCGGCACCGCCTTCCGCGAGCGCAAACAATTTGAGGTAAGGCGTGGCTCCAGCCAGTGCAGCTTCCATGTTCGAGCCCAATTGTGCCAACATGAAATGCGTAGCCTGCTCAAGTGAATCGGCAGCTTCTGCCAAACGCTCGCCGATCTTGCCGAAAGCGGGGTCGTTACGGCGCTTGACCTCTGCCACGGTTTGGCGAATGCCGGCAATGGCTGCACGCACGGTCTCACCGCCCGATAGCGACAATTTGCGTGTCACGAGATCGATGGCCTGAATGCCATTGGTGCCTTCGTAGATTGCGGCAATGCGCGCATCGCGCAAAAACTGTGCGGCACCGGTTTCTTCGACATATCCCATGCCACCATGCACCTGCACACCCAATGACGACACTTCGATGCCGATATCGGTGGCGTAGGATTTTCCAATCGGCGTCAAAAGCGCAGCGCGCTCTGCCGCTGCCTGTTTTTTCGAGGGATCAATTTCGCGATGCGCGCGGTCGATTGCTTCAGCCGTCATATAGGTGATGGCGCGCGCGGCGCGTGTACGGCCGCGCATCTGCAAGAGTGTGCGGCGAATGTCAGGATGGCCGATGATGGGTGCTGTTCCCTCATAGCCGGCAGCCTTGCCCTGTTTGCGTTCGCGCGCATAGGACAGTGCTTTTTGAAACGCCGCTTCAGCCACTGCGACGCCCTGCAATGCAACGCCAAGGCGGGCATTGTTCATCATCGTGAACATGCAATTGAGACCGCGATTTTCTTCACCGATCAAATAGCCGATGGCGCCACCCTTGTCGCCATACACCATGGTGCAGGTCGGCGAAGCATGAATGCCGAGCTTATGTTCTATGCCATTGCAAAATACATCGTTGCGCGCACCGAGCGAACCGTCCGCGTTGACGAGAAATTTTGGCACGAGGAAAAGCGAGATGCCGCGTGTGCCCGCCGGTGCATCGGGGAGACGTGCGAGCACGAGATGAACAATGTTGTCGGTCAGATCATGTTCGCCATAGGTGATATAAATCTTCTGGCCGAAAATGCGGTAGGTGCCGTCGGGCTGCTTCTCGGCGCGCGAGCGGAGCGCCGCAAGATCGGAGCCAGCCTGCGGCTCGGTCAAATTCATCGTGCCCATCCACTCGCCAGAGACGAGCTTCGGCAGATAAATGTCTTTCAACGTGTCCGAGCCATGCACATCGAGCGCCTCGATCGCGCCCGCTGTGAGCAGCGGGCCGAGCGAGAAAGCCATGTTGGCAGAATTCCACATTTCGATGCAGGCAGCCTGCACCAGCATCGGCAGGCCTTGCCCGCCAAAATCAACCGGCGCAGGCAGGCCATTCCAGCCGGCTTCAGCCCAATCGCGATACGCCTGTTTCCAACCGGGCGGTGTCGTGACGACGCCATCCTTCAGCTTCGACCCGGTCTGGTCACCGATGCGGTTGAGCGGCGCGATCCGGTCATTGGCGAATTTGCCGGCTTCCGAAAGCACGGCCTCCGCCATACCGCCTTCAAGTTCGGGCGCTAGCCCATCGGCGATCATTCGGTCGAGGCCCGCAACATGGCGAAGCGTGAAAACGATGTCTTCCACTGGAGCGCGATAGGTCATGGTCCGTCCCCTTGTCCCGCTTGTTGTTGACGGCGGGTTTGCATCCTTTTAGCGGAACGGCAGTGCCACCGGAATGTCCACCTTGGTATTGAAGCCAGGGTGGGCCAGCCCATGGCAAAGGACAAGAGGCCGCAAAGGACCAGATGTGCATGGAACGCGACACGCTCAGGATTGATCCTGACGCCACGGGCATTGCCCGCGCTGCAGCGATGTTGCGTGCCGGCCAGCTCGTCGCCTTCCCGACAGAGACCGTCTACGGGCTTGGTGCTGACGCTTACCAGGGCGAGGCCGTTGCTGGAATTTACGAGGCCAAGGGCCGTCCCAGCTTCAATCCGCTGATTGCCCATGTGGCCGACTTTGCTCATGCCGAAGAGATCGGCGTCTTCAACGCAGCAGCGCGGACGCTGGCCGAGCATTTTTGGCCGGGTCCGTTGACGCTCGTCGTACCGCTCAAGCCTGACACGCATATCAGCGCATTGGCCACCGCGGGGCTCGATTCGATTGCCCTGCGGGTTCCGTCCCATCCCGTGGCACGGGAAATTCTTCAGGCGGCAGACACACCGATCGTCGCTCCATCGGCCAATCGTTCGGGCCGTGTGAGCCCGACCGAAGCGGATCATGTCTGGGCTGATCTCAATGGACGGATCGATGCGATCGTCGAAGGCTGGTCCACCCCGGTAGGTGTGGAATCGACGATCGTGTCCTGCCTCGGCGCGGAGCCTTCCTTGCTACGCCCCGGTGGCGTGACGCGGGAGGACATCGAACGCGCTCTCGGCCATGCCCTTGCCGAAGGCGGCGCCGACGCTGGAAAACCAATCGCGCCGGGCCTTTTGGAATCGCATTACGCACCACAGGCAGCGGTGCGGTTGAACGCGACCGCGATCATGCCGGGCGAGGCTGCACTCCTCTTTGGCCCGGAACCACCGTCAGGGCTCGATGCCGCCAAGGCGCAGCTCAATCTTAGCTATCGCGGCGATTTGCGCGAAGCGGCGGCCAATCTCTTTTCCATGTTGCGGCGGCTTGATGTGTCTGGTGTTGCGCAGATTGCAGTCATGCCGATTCCAAGCGAAGGGCTCGGCGAAGCCATCGAAGACCGGTTGAAGCGGGCCGCTGCGCCCCGGCCATCGCAGAGCGGCTGATCTTTCCTGTTTTCCTAACTGCAAATTCATGCTCCATTCGCGCTCATGAAATTGCAGGTGCGCAAATGAAGAGTTTTCCTTGGGACGAGTTCAGGCTCGTCAAAGCCATTGCCGACACGCGCTCGCTGCAGGGCGCAGCCGATCTTCTTGGCGTCAATCATTCAACCGTTTTTCGGCGTCTCGCCGAACTAGAAGAAAAGGCGGGTGCGCCTTTGTTCGAACGCCATCGGTCCGGCTATCAGCTCACACCGACAGGCGAGGCTATGGCGAATGTCGCAACCCGCATCGATTCCGACGTGTCCGATTTCATGCGCAAATTGGCGGGACAGGATCTGCGCCCGCGCGGTGAAATCCGCGTTACCACCAACGACACATTGATGCTGTATCTGATGATCCCGGTGCTGGCGCTATTCCGTCGCGAATATCCGGATATTCGTGTCGATATCATCATGTCCAATCAGGCGCTAAACCTATCGAAACGCGATGCGGATATTGCGATCCGGGCGACCGATTCACCGCCTGACAATTTGACCGGGCGGCGTGTGTCCGATCTTGTCTGGGCGCTCTATGGGCGGCGCAGCGACTGGCCGCAAGGCGGCAAGCATTTCGATATTGATTCGCCGCCGGAAGATGCAAACTGGGTTTCGCTCGGTGATGGATTTTCGCATCTTCATGCAGCACGCTACATTCGCGATCATGTGCGTCCCGAACGCATCGCACTCACGGTGAATACAGTCCTTGGCCTTACGGAAGCGGTCGAGGCTGGTATCGGCATCGGGCCCCTGCCCTGTTTCATTGCCGATGCAAGGCCGGACCTTGTGCGTTTATCATCCGTCGATCCGGATTTCTCCACCGGGCTCTGGCTTCTCACGCATCCTGATCTCAAATCATCGCCGCGCGTGCGCGCCTTTCTTGATCTCGCAGCGGCGGAAATGCAAAAGTTACGTCCACGTTTGGAAGGGCGCGGGCGATCTCAGGCTTGATTTCAAGCGTGGCCTACGCTCGACGATAATTTCCCCGGATCGATGCCGATTTTGCGCAGCGCGCGATCATATTTCGTCTCGAAATTCTGATCGAAAATTAGGCTCGCATCGGCAGGGCAATTCAACCAGCCATTGTCATGAATTTCGGCTTCGAGTTGCCCCGCCGTCCATCCAGCATAACCCAAGGCCAGCAACGCTTCGTGCGGACCATTGCCGCGCGCGATCGCGCGCAGAATATCGACAGTTGCGGTGAGACAAACGCCGTCATCAATGGACAAGGTCGCGTTGTCGATGAGGAAATCGGCGGAATGCAGCACGAAACCACGTCCGGTTTCGACCGGGCCGCCTTTCAAAACGCGTAAGCGTTCAGCCTGCATCGGCAGCATGATGTCGTCGTCCTGCGGGATGATCTCAAGCTGGCGTAACAAATCGGGAAACTCGATGTTCGCCGCGGGCTGGTTCAGAACAATGCCCATGGCACCGTCCGGCGAGTGCGCGCAGAGATAGATGACCGAGCGGGCAAAGCGCTCATCGGCCATGCCCGGCATGGCGATCAGCAACTGGCCATCGAGATAACCGCGTGTGCGGTCTTTGGTCGGTTCCACGGGCAACACCATCAGTCTATGCTAGGGGGAAAGAGTAGACGTGCAAAGGCGACGATATTGCGGCACATTCCCCTCAGCTTGCAGGACGCGGCGTCCGGCCGTCCTTTTTCGTTCAACGCGATGGCGCAAACCATGCTCGCCGTTCTGGCGCTCTTGGTTGCGCTTGGGGCAGCTCAGGCCCAGCGGGCCCCTCAGGCTGCGGCCGCCATACCACCGGCATCAATTACGCTCATGGATTCAGGGCAGACACAAAATGGTGCCCGCATCGCTGGGCTCGCCATCGAGCTGCAACCCGAATTCAAAACCTATTGGCGCACGCCGGGGGATTCAGGTCTGCCGCCCGTCTTCGACTGGGCCAAATCGAAGAACGTCAGGCAAATAGACGTGCTTTGGCCGCTGCCGCACCGGTTTGACGATCAGGCGGGCTCATCGATCGGTTATGACGGACATGTCATTCTTCCCATCGCGGTTCGGATCGTCGACCCGTCGCAGGAAGCCGCGCTGGCGCTGACACTCAGCTTCGGCGTCTGTAAAACGATCTGCATCCCCGTCAAAAGCGAAGCGCTCGTGCGATTGCCGCCCGGCGAGCGGTCCACGTCCGCCACAGCGGCCATTCAGCAGGCGATGGCGCAGGTGCCTGCCCCCGCCAAGCTCGATGGCGGTTCTGTGCCCGGCATTCTCGCGGCTAAGCTCGTGAAAGACGGGGTGAAGCCCGCACTCGAAGTCGAGGCGCTCGTGCCTACGGGCGGCAAAATCGTCGACCTTTTCGTCGAGGGGCCGGACTCTTGGTTGTTTGGCGCTTCGGTTCCTGCCGCCACCGGGCCGGGACCGGCCGCGGGCGTGACGCGCATCGTCTATCGCGCGCCGCTTGAAGACGCTCCGCCTGGATTCAAGGCTGAGGGAACGCGCCTGACGCTCACCCTGGCGTCCGACAAGGAAGCGATTGAGACAGCAGGAACGCTCGACGCGGCGGGTTTGCTGCACTAGATGGCTGCAAGACATCATCGTCTTCAGGAGAAAACATCATGACCATCGCCGTTGGCGAAAAGCTTCCCCAGGCTACATTCCGCGTGATGACGGCGGATGGCCCGCAGCCGCGCACGACCGAAGAAATCTTCAACGGCCGCAAAGTGGTGCTGTTTGCGGTGCCGGGCGCGTTCACGCCGACCTGCCAGAACAACCATCTCCCCGGCTATTTGAAGAACGCCGACGCGATCAAGGCCAAGGGTGTGGATGCAATTGCAGTCACCGGCGTCAACGATGTGTTCGTCATGAATGCGTGGTGCAAGGCAAATGACGCCGAAGGCAAGATCGAATTTCTTGCCGATGGCAATGCCGATTTTACCAAGGCGCTTGGGCTTGCGATGGACGGTTCGGGCTTCGGGCTCGGAACGCGCTCGCAGCGTTATTCGATGGTTGTCAATGATGGCGTCGTCGAAAGCATCAACATCGAAGATTCGCCGGGCAAGGCTGACGTTTCAGGCGCAGAGGCTTTGATCAAGCAGCTCTGAGATTAGCTCTCAATAATACTGAAAAGGGGCCAGACGGGCCCCTTTTTTGTTTGCGCCGTATCAGGCCGGTTGCGGTTCGGGCCGTTCTACCGGCGCTTCGTTGATCGGCAGATTGATCGCCGCCGAAGCGATGCCGAGCGCGATCGAGAGCCACCAGACGATGGTGTAGGAGCCCGTCTGCTCATAGAGCACACCGCCGAGAAACACGCCGAGGAATCCGCCAAGCTGATGCGAGAAAAAGGCGAAGCCGTAGAGCATCGCCAAATAACGCGTGCCGAACATCTGCGCGACGAGGCTTGAGGTCGGCGGGACAGTCGACAGCCAGAGAAGACCGATGCTGACCCCGAACAAGATCGCGTTGGTGGGCGTCGGCGGTGCCATGATGAAGAACAGCACCGCCACCGAGCGCGCCGCATAGATGAAGGACAGAATCCATTTCTTCGGCATGCGGCTCGATAAATAACCGGCGAGCAATGACCCCACGGCATTCGCAAGCCCGATGACGGCAAGCGTCCAGCCGGCGACCTGAGCCGGCAGGCCGACATCCTTCATGTAAGCGGGCATATGCGCCGTGATAAAGGCGAGCTGAAACCCGCAGGTGAAAAAGCCGATCACGAGCAACACGTAGCTCGGATGACGGAAGGCTTCGCCCAAAGCTTGTTTGATCGATTGCGAAGGGCCTTCCTTGCGCGCTCCACCTGTACCGCGTGTCGCCAACGTCAAGGACAACGGCAGGACGGCCAGCATAGTGATGCCGAAGATGAAAAGCGTCTGCTGCCAGCCGACGCTGTCGATCAAGGCATTACCGATGGGCGGAAACAGAAACTGACCGAAAGAGCCTGCTGCCGTCCCTGCCCCGAAAGCGAGGCCACGCCATTTCTCGGGGAGGAGCTTGCCGAACGCGCCGATGACAAGATTGAACGAACACCCCGACAGACCGAAGCCGATCAAAACACCAGCGCTTAGCGTCATCATGCCCGGCGTCGAGGCATGAGCCATCATCACGAGACCGGCGGCATAAAGCAGCGCGCCGAGCCAAAGCATCCGCACCGTGCCAAACCGGTCAGCCAATGCGCCCGCGAAGGGCTGTCCGACGCCCCAGAGCAAGTTCTGGATCGCAATCGAGAAGGAGAAGACCTCGCGGCTCCAGCCGAATTCGCGGCTCATCGGGATTTGGAACAAGCCAATCGCCGAGCGCGGCCCGAAGGTCAGCAAGCCCGCAAGACAGCCACACACCAGAATGACAATGGGAGCAAAACGGCGGACCTTGGTGGCGGCGGAGGTCATGGGGGAATTCCTGTCCTTGAATGCGACCGTTGTAGTCAGGACAGCAAGCTCTGACCAGAGAGGAGCGCGCAAGGCGGCCGCGTCGTTATTGCGGGCCTATTCTGCATGGCCCCGACCCCGGCTTAAATTTTATGCTACCCCTCTGGAAATATTTCCAGTGCGCGCCTATAATCGTTATGCTCGAAGTGAGTATTAGTTTGCTTCGGCCTGAATGACACCGGGGTCGCATCCGGTGATTTTTCGGTCCACAGATATGCTCAAAATGAGCATAAGGAGTGCGCCATGGCTATGATCGCCACGTTGCAACGGGCTCCGATGCCCGGCTTCGCCGAACGCCCTGCGCGGCCTTTGGGCCCGACTGCGGCCGAACGCTTTGGCGTGCTGGCAAAGCCCGTTCTCGAATGGACGCCCGAAGTGGAGCGCGCCACCGCACATCTCTATGAGCGCGTGAAGGACGTGATTCCGGCGGTGGAATGGCCATTCTTTGCGCCTTATGTGAAAGCGATCAACGAGATCAAGAAGCAGCGCAATGCTGTGATCCTGGCACATAATTATCAGACGCCGGAAATCTTCCACTGCGTGTCGGATGTGGTTGGCGACTCGCTGCAGCTCGCACGGCTTGCGGCCAAGCAGGATGCCGAAATCATCGTGCAATGCGGCGTGCACTTCATGGCTGAAACCTCAAAGCTGCTGAGCCCGGAGAAAACCGTGCTCATCCCGGATATGCGCGCAGGATGTTCGCTGGCGGAATCGATCACGGGCGCAGATGTGCGCCTGCTGAAAGAGCGTTATCCTGGCGTGCCTGTTGTGACTTACGTGAATTCGTCGGCGGATGTGAAAGCCGAGACGGATATTTGCTGCACATCGTCGAACGCCGTGCAAATCGTCGAAAGCCTTGGCGTCGATCGCGTCATCTTCCTGCCGGACGAATATCTCGGGAAGTATGTCGCTTCGCAGACGAAGGTGAAGCTCATTCTGTGGAAGGGCCACTGCGAAGTGCATGAGCGCTTTTCCGGCGAAGAACTGCGCGCCTATCGCGATGCCGATCCGTCGGTGCAGATCATCGCACATCCCGAATGCCCGCCTGATGTGCTGGCCGAAGCCGATTTCACCGGTTCGACCGCTCATATGATCGATTGGGTAAAGGCGAAGAAGCCTGCCAAGGTCGTGATGGTAACCGAATGTTCGATGGCGTCGAATGTGGCCGCTGAAGTGCCCGAGGTGAATTTCATTCGCCCGTGCAATCTCTGCCCGCACATGAAGCGCATCACGCTGCCGAAGATTCTCGACAGCCTTCTGAACATGACCGATGAAGTCGTGATCGACCCGGCGATTGCCGAGCGCGCACGCCTGCCTATCGAGCGCATGATCAATCTCAAGAGCTGATCCGTATCAATACCGGAAAGGCCGTCGCATGAGCGGCATCGTCATTGTCGGCGGCGGCCTCGCAGGGTTGTTCTGCGCGCTCGAACTCGCCCCGCTCCCTGTCACCGTGCTTGCAGCTGCGCCGATTGGAGAAGGCGCATCGTCCGCATGGGCGCAAGGCGGCATTGCTGCAGCCATTTCAGAAGGTGACAGCGCGGAGTTGCATACACACGACACGATCATTGCCGGGGCTGGTCTCGTCGATGAAGCGGTAACGCTCGGAATGGCGCAGGAAGCGGGCGAGCGCGTGCGCGACCTGTTGCGCTATGGCGTACCTTTCGACCGCGATCTCGAAGGCCATCTCGTGCAATCGCGCGAAGCAGCACATTCAGCGCGGCGCATTGTGCGCGTTGCGGGCGACCGTGCGGGCCGTGCCATCATGGATGCGCTCATCGCCAAAGTGCATGATACGCCGTCGATCACGCTGCATGAAGGTTTCGTCGCCGAAGAATTGATCGTCCGCGAAGGCCGCATCGCCGGTGTGGTGGCGCGTGGCGAGCGTGGACTCGCAGACGCAGCGCATTTCTTCCGTGCCAGCGACGTCGTGCTGGCAACGGGAGGCCTTGGCGCACTTTATGCGGTGACAACCAATCCACCGGAATCGCGTGGCATCGGCCTCGCTTTGGCAGCACGTGCGGGTGCGATCATCGCCGATCCGGAATTCGTGCAATTTCATCCGACAGCCATCGCGATTGGCCGCGATCCTGCACCGCTTGCTACAGAAGCGTTGCGCGGCGAAGGTGCGACACTGATCGATGCCGATGGCGTGCGCTTCATGTTGCCTCTGCACGCCGATGCCGAACTCGCGCCACGCGACATTGTTGCACGCGGCGTATTTGCACAATGGCAGGCTGGCAAAGGTGCGTTTCTGGACAGTCGTACAGCCATCGGTGTGGAGTTCGATGCGAAGTTTCCCACCGTAGCGCGCATCTGCCGCGAGGCTGGCATCGATCCTGTGCATGCGCCGATCCCGGTGATGCCCGCTGAGCATTACCACATGGGCGGTGTGATGACCGATGCGCAAGGTCAGACAAGCCTGCCGGGCCTCTGGGCCGCGGGCGAAGTTGCATCGACCGGCGTGCATGGTGCCAACCGGCTTGCGTCTAACTCGCTGCTCGAAGCTGTCGTGTTTGCATCGCGCATCGCTCAAGTATTGAAGACAAGAGCGACAGATGCCATTGCGCTGGAAAAATTATCGCCCGATGCGCGGAACGATCCGCCTCCGGCTCTTGTCCATGCGCTGCGGCAGACAATGAGCGACCATGTCGGCGTCATTCGCGACGGTGCGGGCTTGCGGCAGGCTATCCAGAGTTTTGCCGATTTCCGTCGCGAGACAGACGATCCGTCTGTTCATGCGATGCTCGACAGCGCGCTCCTCGTGACTGTCGCAGCGTATCGGCGCCAGGAAAGCCGTGGCGGACATTGGCGCACAGATTATCCGGTCGCGTCCCCCGCCTTTGCGCATCGCACTTTCATCACGCTGGACGAAACCACGGCCTGGGCCCGGGAGATTCTCACATGAGCGCCTTGTTCATCAATCCTCTCTCCATCGACACCATGGTGCACGCCGCGCTCGACGAAGATTTGGGACGTGCGGGCGACATCACTTCGCTCGCGACCATTCCATTAGGACGCACCGCGCAAGCCGATTTCATCCTGCGCAAACCGGGTACGATTGCCGGCCTCGCCTTTGCCGAAGCAGCGTTTCGCTTGCTCGATCCCGCCGTGCGTTTTGAAAAACTGGCTCATGATGGACAGGCCTTGCCGGAACGCACGACACTCGCGCGCGTTTCCGGCCCCGCCATTGCGATCCTTTCGGGCGAGCGTGTCGCGTTGAATTATCTCGGCCGACTGTCCGGCATAGCGACGCTCACCGCGCATTATGTCAAAGCGATCGCAGGGACACAGGCCAAAATCGTTTGTACCCGTAAGACGACACCGGGGCTGCGTGCGGCTGAGAAATATGCGGTGAAATGTGGCGGCGGCGCCAATCACCGCTATGGACTGGATGATGCCATTCTCATCAAAGACAACCACATCGCCGTTGCAGGCGGTGTCGTTCCCGCGCTGCGTGCAGCAAAAGCCGCAGTCGGCCATCTCGTCAAAATCGAGATCGAGGTCGATACGCTCGACCAACTCCGCGAGGTGATTGCGGAAGGTGCGGACGTTGTACTTCTCGACAATATGAACCCGGACACATTGCGCGAAGCCGTCAAGCTGATCGGTGGGCGCATGAAGAGCGAGGCATCGGGCGGCGTCAATCTCGACACGGTTCGTGCCATTGCCGAAAGCGGCGTGGACATGATTTCGGTTGGCGCGCTGACGCATTCAGCCAGCGTGCTCGACATTGGATTGGATATTGCGGTGTGATGCAAGGCTGCATGCGTTTTTGCCCACGCAATTTGCTTTGCTATTACCACTTCAAGAGGCTGCGCCCTCCAATCAAGCCTAGGATCGTCAGAGCGGCGATGCCCAGGCCATACCAGACACTGATAAAGAAAGGTGAATCATCCGGGCAATGCACAGCATAAATCAGGCTCGCGACAGAGCCGCTGAAGGCGCCCGACAGCGCTCCTGCGAGCCATGGATTGGCCGGTGCCGCCTGACGGAGGATGGCGAGCGTCGCAATCAGTATCGGCAACCCGATTGTTGGAATCGCCATCAGACAGAACAGATTGTTCGCCCCCATAAACAGATGACGCCAATCATTCGGCGGGGTAACAAAAGCCTCGGCCATCAGCGCGACCACCCAAGTCACAAACACGAATTTGAGAAGCCGGAGATCGCGCGCGGTCACACGGATCGGACCCGCTGCCCGACGGGCGACAGACCACAGCGCAGCGACAAGTACTACCACCAGCGTGATCTTGGCCACAAAGCGGGGAAGCCCCAGCACCTCGAATCCAACATCGCGCCATCCATAGAGACCAAGAAAAATGGCAGCGACCCCAAACGTTGCAGCACCGATACCGGCAACCATCTGCGCTGATAGGCTGTGCGAATGACGCGGTAAATCGTGAGAAAGGATCTCGACCAGACGTTCCGTCTGCATCAGCTTTCACTCCTGTAAAGACGTGCCAATGATTTCAATCCGCGATGGAATGTCACGCGGGCTGCGCCCTCGCTCATTCCGAAACGTTGCGCGGCCTCACGAATGGAAAGCCCCTCAACCGAAATGGCCGTGACGATTTTGCGTTGCCCGTCCACCAATTTACCGAGAAATCGTCCAACATCCGGCTCACCAAGCCTTTCGCGCCCGGCAGGCGCTTCAAAAACATCACCAAAATCATCGAGCGGCACTTCCATGCGACGACCGCGGCGGCGCAATGCATCAATGATCTTGTGGCGCGCGATACCATGCATCCATGGCAGGAAACGCGCATCCTCATCCCATGTGTGGCGTCGCAAATGGATCGTCAACACAATCTCCTGCACTAGATCCTCGACATCGGCGACGCCAATGCCAGCGCGCGACAGGGACCTCGCGGCCACGGCCCGCAAAACAGGCAAGAGCGCTGAAAGGCATAGCCGATAGGCTACTTGATCGCCCCGATTGGCCGCGCGCATCCAAACTGAAAATTGCTCTTCGTTCGATTTTAAAGAACCCATCAAATATCCCGTTCGTCGAAAAGCGGAAATTGTTACAGGCGCCACTACAAAATCAGTAAAAAAATATGCCGCGCTCTAAGTGTAACGCAAATACATCCTGAGCCGAAGAAGAGGGTGGGCATGTGTTGCCCAATCCACGCCCGATCAAGGAGCACCACAATGGTTCGGACTTCGCTTACCCTATCAGCGGCCGCTGCCGCCCTTCTTACCACCTATGCCACCCAACCGGTACAGGCGCAAAGCAACGATAAGGAACGCTGCTTCGGTGTTGCCCTTAAAGGGCAGAACGATTGCGCGGCCGGACCGGGCACGACATGCGCAGGGACATCGAAAATCGATTACCAAGGCAATGCATGGAAATACGTCCCGAAGGGCACCTGCGTCTCCATTTCTACGCCAAAGGGCAAGGGTTCGCTTGAGGAAAAGAAAGCCTGATTTCAATCGGTGGACGCTCAATGTCGCGTCCACCATCCCCATCCTGGAGAAACGACGATGCGCGATAGCCGTCTGCCCCTCGGTGCCGGAATTGGCTTCAAGCCGGAGCATTTTCATGATCTTGTCAATGGCGAGCCCGACGTGTCGTTTATCGAAGTTCATGCAGAAAATTACATGGGCTCTGGCGGGTCTGCATGGGCGATGCTCGATAGGCTTCGTCAGTTCTACCCTCTCTCGGTGCATGGTGTCGGGCTTTCCATCGGTGGCGAAGGTCCGATCAATACGGATCATTTGCGCCGGGTGAAATCCCTCTGCGAACGATTTGATCCGGTGAGTTTTTCAGAACACCTCGCATGGTCCACGCACGAGCAGAATTTTCTCAACGATCTCCTACCGCTACCCTATACGCATGCAACACTTAATAGGGTGTGCGATCACATTGATCTCGTCCAATCAACCCTCAAACGCCAGATCTTACTCGAAAATCCTGCGACCTATTTGACATTTTCTGAATCGACCATGGGCGAGGTCGAGTTCATCAAGGCGATTGTTGCACGCACGGGCTGCGGCCTGCTTCTTGACGTGAACAATGTCCATATCTCGGCGACCAATCACGGATTTTCCGCGCACCGCTATCTTGCAGAATTTCCCATGCGGGATGTGCATGAAATTCACCTTGCCGGCCATACTGAGGAGGATTTGGGCGATTGGACTTTACTCATCGACACCCATGATCGCCCTGTCGATGGAATGGTGTGGGATCTGTTTGAAACGACTTTATTGCATTCGGGACCTATCGCCACCTTGGTCGAATGGGATCAAGACATTCCGCCATTTGCCGTTCTGCATGCCGAGGCACAGCGCGCAGCCGATTGTTTGTTCCGATTTTCCGGCATGAAAGCGGCTTCCTAATGCAATCACATTTTGTACGCCACCTTACTTCGGGCACAGACTATCCGGCCTCGCTCATCGCGAGCGATCACGCATGGATGCGTTATGCAGTTTATCGGAACAATGTTCTGCACAGTCTCATCAACGCGCTTGTAAGGCGGTTTCCGGTCACGAAGCGCCTTGTCGGCGACGAATGTTTCCATTTTTGTACGAAGCTTTTTGTCGATAGACATAAGCCACATTCGCCGATTCTGATGTTTTATGGCGATAATTTTCCGGACTTTCTGGCGGGTCTCGAATTTCTTGATACATGGCCTTTTCTTCCCGATGTAGCGCGCATCGAAGTGGCTCGCACCTATGCGTTTCATGCCGAAGATTGTGCGCCTCTCTATTTTGTTCACCCCGACGCGAGCGAGATCGAAAAGCTTCTGCCACAGCGCTTCGAAACGCACCCGGCGGCATGGGTGCTGCAATCCTCCTATCCCGCCGCAACAATCTGGGCGTCAAGCAATGAACCCGAAGCCCTCCAGGATGTTGCATGGCAGGCCCAGACATTGGCCGTAACGCGCGGGGCGGACGAGGTCAGAATTTTTATCGTCCCACATGGAACGGCGGCTTGCGTGACAGCCATTCGCCATGGAGCGACGCTTGAAATTGCGCTCGAGGCAGCAGGAGAGGCCGCAGACGCGTGCGACCCTGCCGTTATTCTTGCAGCTCTGTTGTGTAGCGATCTGCTCTCCGCTCAGAAAAGGGATCACCATGATGAAAACTTTCAACCTCGCAACGCGCAGGAATTCTGCATCGCGGCCCGACATGATTGATCGGACCATTGGCCTTTTCGCCCGTATTCCCAATGATTTCATCGTGCTTGTCGGGCGCATCTCCATCGGCGCAATTTTTTGGCTTTCGGGTCAAACCAAAGTCGACGGTTTCTCGCTGTCGGAGAATGCCATCGAACTGTTCCGCGAGGACTATAAGTTACCTTTTGTGGCCCCAGTCATCGCCGCGACGCTTGCAGCGATAGCTGAGCATGTTTTTCCAATTTTGCTTGTCGTGGGGCTCGCGACACGGCTATCAGCCGCAGCACTTCTTGGCATGACGCTGGTGATTCAGCTTTTCGTCTATCCCGGCGCGTGGCCCACGCATGGGGTTTGGGCGACCGTTCTGTTGTTCATCATGGCCCGAGGCCCCGGCATCATTTCGCTCGACGGCCTGATCAGAACTTGGCGCGTCCGCTAAATCCGCGGCGGTGCGCCTGAGGCCTCGATGCGGCGGAATGAATCCATGTTGCAGCCGGGGCAGACTTGCGAAATGGTCGGGTGCGCCAGATAGAAGATGTGACGACCGATAACGTCCATCTTCTTCAGATGTTTGCCCCAGCGCGGGCTCACATAATTGGCATGATAATGCGTCGCGTTGGCGACACGCAGGTTATAGTTGGATCCGTCCAGAACGGCTTTCGAAAGCCGCACAGCGGTCGCCCAAGGCCCAGGCTCGGTTACCGCCAGCGATTTGCCTTCGCAGGTGAAGGTGAACTCGCAGGCCAGATGTTTGTGACTGTTCTGATAGACGACACCGCAGATCGATGTCGGGTAGAGACCGCTCTTGATGCGGTTAAGCACCACTTGCGCAACAGCCGCCTGCCCGAGTTCAGGCTCGCTGCGCGCCTCGAAATAAACAGCCTCCGCAAGGCAACGCTCTTCGCGCGATAGATTGGCGGTACCTATGAGATCCCGATAGCCCTTACCTGAACGCGTTGCGGGCTCTTCGGCTTTGAGCTTGGAAAGTCCCTGCACCGTGTTGGGTGCTACGGCGGCGATAGTGACGGTCTTCTTCACGGGCTTCGGCGCTTCAGCCCGCGCAGGCTTCGCATCAGCCACGATGATGGCATCCGGCTCGGTCTCGACATGCAGCGGTGTCGTTGAAGCGACGGTCAATGCATCAGGCGTTGCCGGTGTTGTCTGTGCATTCACGGCTTCCGCTTGCGCAGGCGTCATGCCGGCAGCAGACGCTTCGGGCGACATAGGCGCGGAGGCCAGCGCGGTGCTGGTACTGCCTTCGACCGGCGTGTACTCAAGCCGGAGATAGGCGCGGGGATGGAGCGCAGCAGAAGCTGTGCCGGAAAAATGTGAGAGCACGCGGTCGCGCGGCGGCGTCATCATCCAACTGTCGGGCGATGGCGGGACGATCGCAAAATCTTGGCTCGCATCGGGATCGAAATCGCTTTTCATGCGACGCTCGACGACGGGCCATTGGCGCGGGCCGGGTTTGAGGTCTGAGCGCAAAGGCTCGCCCATGCCGGGCTCGGCTTCGAATTTGCGTGCGGTGCCAAACAGCAACCCAAAGGCAGGGCTGTCCGAGCGGGAATCGGCTGGCAGCGAAGAAAGAAGCCAAGCCGACGAGATGGGTGGAACGGTTTTTTCGCCGATGACGGCTTTCGCCTCGCCGAGATTGGCGGTCGAATAGCCCATCGTGACATCGATACCAGCGGATGCTGTGAAGCTGACAAGCAAGCCTGCGCAAAGCCCCCAACGGCTCAAGCGCAAAACCCCACTGGGACGCTTCCCACGCATCAACCAACCCGCAAAGCCACTCAGGCGACAGGTTTCGTTTATCGTTGATTAGCGTTGATGGATGGTTAAGGCGGGCACGAAATGGGGGGTTTGGGCACAAGAGCCGGCGCGGGATGCGCGTCAAACGCATCCCATCCGGAATAAACTACGCTGTGCTAGCTGCCTTCACGCCGAGCGCGGACTGAGCCGCAGCCAAGCGAGCGATCGGCACGCGATAAGGCGAGCAGGACACGTAATCGAGGCCCGTCTTCTCGCAGAAAGCGATGGAGGCCGGGTCGCCGCCATGCTCACCGCAAATGCCGAGCTTGATGTCCTTGCGCGTCATGCGCCCGCGTTCGGCGGCTAATTTCACCAATTCGCCGACACCCTCCTGATCGATGGTGACAAACGGATCGGCGGGCAGAATGCCCTTCGCGGTGTAGGGGCCCAAGAAGGATGCAGCATCGTCACGGCTGATGCCGAGCGTCGTCTGCGTCAGATCGTTGGTGCCGAATGAGAAGAATTCTGCGGCTTCGGCGATTTCAGCCGCGCGTAACGCGGCACGCGGTAATTCGATCATGGTGCCAACCTGATAATCGAATTGTGCACCGGTTTCCTTTTTCACGGCTTCCGCCATCGCATCGATGCGACCCTTGACGAGATCAAGTTCAGGCTTGGTCATCACGAGCGGCACCATCACTTCGGGAATGACAGCTTTGCCGGTTTTCTTCGCCGCGTCGACGGCCGCTTCGAAGATCGCACGCGCCTGCATCTCGGCAATTTCTGGATAAGCGACAGCGAGGCGGCAGCCACGGAAACCGAGCATCGGATTGAATTCGTGCAATTCGGCAGCACGCTGTTTCAATTTCTCGGGCGATGCGTTCATCGCCGTGGCGACTTCGGCAATCTCCTCATCCGTATGCGGCAGGAATTCATGCAGCGGCGGATCAAGCAGGCGAATGGTGACGGGCAGGCCCGACATGATCGTGAACAATTCGACGAAATCGGCACGCTGCATCGGCAACAATTTGGCGAGCGCCGCGCGACGACCCTTCTCGTCATCGGCCAAAATCATTTCACGCATAGCGACGATGCGGTCGCCTTCGAAGAACATGTGTTCGGTGCGGCAGAGGCCGATGCCTTCAGCGCCAAAACCACGCGCCGTACGGGCATCCAGCGGGGTTTCAGCATTGGCGCGCACTTTCATGCGGCGTACACTATCGGCCCAACCCATCAACGTCCCGAATTCGCCGGAGAGTTCCGGCTCGAGCATTTTCACCGCTCCATGCAGCACTTGCCCTGTGGTGCCGTCGATGGTGATGAAATCGCCCTTCTTCAGCGTCACGCCACCGGCAATCATCGTTTGCGTAGCATAATCGACACGCAACATCCCGGCGCCCGAGACGCAGGGCTTGCCCATGCCACGCGCAACCACCGCCGCGTGCGAGGTCATGCCGCCGCGCGTCGTCAGAATGCCTTCGGCTGCATGCATCCCGTGAATATCTTCCGGCGATGTTTCGATGCGGACGAGAATGACCTTCTTGCCCGCCGCTTTCGCCGCTTCCGCTTCATCGGAATCGAAAACGATTTCGCCGGCTGCCGCACCGGGCGAAGCCGGCAGGCCTGAAGCGATCACCTTACGATCGGCATTGGGGTCGATGGTCGGATGCAGCAATTGATCGAGCGAGGCAGGATCGATCCGGCCTACCGCTTCGTCTTGCGTGATGAGCCCTTCAGCCGCGAATTCGACGGCAATCTTCAACGCCGCTTTCGCGGTGCGTTTGCCATTACGCGTCTGCAGCATCCAGAGCTTGCCACGCTCGATGGTGAACTCGACGTCTTGCACATCGCGGTAATGTTTTTCGAGCAGGCCGCAAATGCGCAAGAATTCCTTGAATGCTTCAGGCATTACTTTTTCAAGCGAAGGACGATCGGAGCCGGCTGCAATGCGTGCCTTCTCCGTAATGTCCTGCGGCGTGCGAATGCCTGCCACCACGTCTTCGCCCTGCGCATTGACGAGGAATTCGCCGTAAAGCTCCTTCTCGCCCGTCGAAGGATTGCGCGTGAAGGCCACGCCGGTCGCGGATGTTTCGCCGAGATTGCCGAACACCATCGCCTGTACATTAACGGCAGTACCCCAGCTCGCGGGGATATTGTGCAATTCGCGATATTTGATCGCGCGCGCATTCATCCACGAGCCGAACACGGCGCCAATGGCACCCCAGAGTTGCTCCTTGGGATCTTGCGGAAAATCCTTACCGATCGCGTCTTTCACGATTGCCTTATATTTGCCGATCAGCGTTTTCCAATCGGCCGCATTCAGATCAGTGTCGAGCGTGACGGCTTTACGTTCTTTGTATTCTTCGAGCGCATCTTCGAAATGATGATGATCGACGTCGAGAACGACGTTCGAATACATCTGGATGAAACGGCGATAGGAATCGTAAGCGAAGCGCTCATTGTTAGCACCCTTCGCCAAAGCCTCGACGGTGACGTCATTGAGACCAAGATTGAGCACGGTATCCATCATCCCCGGCATCGATGCGCGCGCACCGGAACGAACCGAGACGAGGAGCGGATTGGTATTGTCGCCAAAGAGCTTGCCGGTGAGTGTGCCGACATGGGCAAGCGCATTCTCAACCTGCGCCTTGAGTTCCGCAGGATAGTTCTGCCCATTGGCATAGTAATAGGTGCAGACTTCGGTCGAGATCGTGAAGCCGGGCGGCACCGGAAGGCCGAGATTGCTCATCTCAGCGAGATTGGCGCCCTTGCCGCCGAGAAGATCGCGCATACCGGCTTGGCCTTCGGCCTTGCCGTCACCGAATGTATAGACCCATTGCGTCATTTGGCAGCCCCTTCGCAGGCGCAAAAAAGTTGGAAGTCACTTCGCGTATTCCGTCCAAAAACGCAACATCGGACCCGCCCGGACAGCCATGCTGGCACCGGGCGGAGCCGTTCAAGTCAAATTCAGGCTTTGCGCAAAGCAAGCGCCATCTGGATCCAACCGAAGCCGACAAAAACAAGGTCGACGCCGAGGAAGATGCCGAGCACGAAGGCCCCCGAGGCGGGCCATTGCGCGATGATCATGCCGCCAAGCGCAACAGTGATGATGCCGGAGACGACGACCCAGATCCACGGGCTGCCATCCTTCATCTTCATGGCAAGAAAAATGCGCAGGAAGCCCGAAAAAAGCAGGCTCCATCCGAGAATGAGCGTCAGGATGCTCGCAGCCAAAGCCGGGTTCTGGAAGGCGACAAAGCCGCCGACCACATAAAGAGCGCCCAGCAAGACCCAAAGGATCGACTGGCCCCAGCTCTTCATCTGGAACGCCGAAGCAATCTCTACAATGCCGGCGAGGATCATCATCGCGCCGACGACATAGACGCTCGCAACCGTCGCAGCGACGACCGAGCCGAGCGCCACGAAACCGGCAAAAGTATAGACGATGCCCAGAACGAGCACCCACTTCCACTTGCTGCGAATGGCCGCGATGGCCGTAGCCAAGGTCGGACCCTGATCGGTTTCGGTATTTGTCATTAGCAGTCCCCCATTCAATGCAGCGGGCCATCCCCCGCCTCAGCGCCCCTTATAGACCGGTTTAAGCGACTTGGCTTCTTTCCCCAGTTGAAAGCCTGCGCATTCCGCGCGACAACCCCCACCCGGATTGGAGCCTCAGGAGCCGTCATGAACCCCTTTCGTGCCCTTGTGATCGACAAGAATGACGAAACCCAAAGCGTCGGCATTCGCCCGCTCGACCCTTCCGAACTGATGGAGGGCAATGTTCTCGTCCGGGTTACCCATTCGACCGTCAATTACAAGGATGGACTAGCGCTGACTGGCAAAGCTCCGGTGGTGCGCCGCTTCCCCATGGTGCCTGGGATCGATTTCGCCGGCATCGTCGAGGAATCAGATGATCCGACGTTCAAGAAAGGCGATGCCGTCCTTCTCAACGGATGGGGCACGGGCGAAACGCATCTTGGTGCTTATGCCGATTATTCGCGCGTTAAAGCGGATTGGCTGATCCGCTTGCCGCAGGGGCTCAATGCAGCGGAAGCCATGGCCATCGGCACGGCTGGTTACACGGCGATGCTCGCGGTTATGGCGCTCGAACATCATGGCGTGACGCCCGATCGCGGCGCCGCTGTCGTGACCGGCGCAGCGGGTGGCGTCGGCTCTGTTGCAATTTCGCTGCTCGCCAAAGCAGGCTGGCATGTCATTGCTTCCACCGGACGCGTGAGCGAGACCGATTATCTGAAATCGCTCGGTGCAAGCGAAGTGATCGACCGGACCGAATTGTCCGGCCCGGCCAAGCCGCTCGCGAAAGAACGCTGGGCGGCAGGCGTCGATTCCGTTGGCTCAACGACACTTGCCAATCTGATCGCTGCAACACGTTATGGCGGCGCGATTGCCGCGTGCGGTCTGGCTCAAGGCATGGACTTGCCGACGAGCGTCGCGCCCTTCATTCTGCGCGGCGTCTCTCTGCTCGGCATCGACAGCGTGATGTGCCCGAGGGCAAAGCGTGCAGAGGCGTGGACGCGTCTTGCGCGCGATCTCGACCGTGCAGCGCTGGCTCAGATGACAACCGTGATCGGCTTCGGCGGCATTCAGAAAGCCGCAACCGACATCATGGCCGGGCAGATCCGCGGTCGTGTCGTCGTCGATATGGCGCAATAATCGGGATCAATCACTAATCAGGCCGCTTCGGCGGCGGCGCCAACAAGTTTCCGTGCGTCCGGCGCAGACATTGGATGGCCGAAGGCAAAGCCCTGCGCAAACTCGCAGCCGAGTTGCGCCATCTCGACGGCATCCGATTCCGTCTCGACTCCTTCGGCGACGATTTCCATTCCGAGATCGTGGCCCATCTGTACGATGGAACGCAGGATGATGGGGCGCACACCGCGCTGATCGGGGCGGACCAAGGATTTGTCGATTTTCAGCGTGTCGAAGGGGAAACGCTGGAGATAGGCGAGCGATGAGTAGCCCGTGCCGAAATCATCCAACGAAAGTCCCGCGCCCAAATCTTTCAAGCGCACAAAAATCTGCGCCGACAATTCGGGATTTTCCATCATAAGGCTCTCGGTGATTTCAAGCCGGAGCGTGCCGCGAATGACTGGCGTGCGCGACAAGACCGTCTTCACGTCAAGCAGAAGATCGTGCCGGAAAAGCTGGCGGCTCGAAACGTTGACGCTCGCAAAAAGCGGTGGATCGACAACGAGCGCCGTCTGCCACGCGGCCAATTCGCGCGCGGTGCGATCGAGCACATACATGCCGAGCTCGGTGATGAGACCCGTCTCTTCAGCAATCGGAATGAATTCACCCGGCAGAAGCATGCCGAGGCGTGGATGATTCCAGCGCACGAGCGCTTCGAAACCGGCGACCGTACGATCGGCAAGGCGCACGATGGGTTGGAATGCAACCGTCAATTCATTGCGCTCGAGGGCGCGGCGCAGATCGTGTTCCATCGCCATACGGTCTGTGCGTTGGGCACGCATCGCCGGACGGAATGTCTCGACGCGATCGCCGCCCAGCCGCTTGGCGTGCATCATTGCGATTTCCGCATTGCGCAGCATTTCCGTACCGCGGCCGTCGATGGTTGAATCTGTCAGGGCCATACCGATGGACGCAGTGAGGAAAACATCGCGTTCGCCGAAACTATTGGGCGTTGCAATGACCTTGCGCACAGATTCGACAAGAGCCGCAACGCCGCCCACATCCTGCTCAGACAGGATCATGACGGCGAATTGGTCCCCGCCGATGCGCGACAGCGTGTCTTGTGCCTTCAATAGGCGCGACATGCGTCGTGCGAGCGTCAGCAAAAGAGAATCGCCGACAGCCAAACCAACGAGATCGTTCACATCCTTGAAGCCGTCGATGTCGATCAGGAGCAGTGTCGGGCGTACGGCTTCATCGGTGCGCGCGAGCGTCAAGGCAGCATCGAGACGGTCGAGGAAGAGGCGGCGGTTCGGCAGGCCCGTCAGATGATCGTGCAGCGAATCCTGCAGCAAACGCTCTTCCGATACTTTCACATCGGTAATGTCATTGAGCGTACCGATGATGCGCTGTACCTCGCCATCGGCGCCAAGTACGGGGCGCGCCTTCAATGCGATCCAGTGATAGCGGCCATCGATGGCCTTGATGCGGACATCCACGCTGACGCGACCGCGGCGGTGCTCGAGCGTGGAATCGAGAGTCGCGCGGAAACGGTCGCGATCAAACTGATGAATGTTTTCGACAAAGGACGCCGCAGACCCTTCGAGTGTCCCGGGTTTCAATCCGAGTTGCTGTTCGAGATCGTTGCCGACTGCGATGCGATCAGAGGTGACGTCCCAATCGAACAGTGTCGCGCCTGAGCCCGTAAGCGCGAGCGCGCGGCGCTCGGAATCGCTGACCTGCCCTTCGGCGAAACCGCCGCCGGCAAACGCATGTTGAATCACGGTGAACCCGATCAGCATGACGATGAGGACCAGGCCGCCGATGAGGGCTGGCGCGGCGGCATCGTTCGACAATTGGCCGGTGATCATGAACCCAGCCGCCACGACCCAAGCGAGCAGCAGGAACCAGGTTGGGATCAGCATCAGCGCACGGTCATAGCCATGCGTCGAAAGATAGATCACAAGCAGGAACCCGAAAGCAGCGACGCCACCAATCGAAATGCGCGCAACGCCCGCGGCCACGGGTGGATTGAACAGGGCTAGCCCGATCAGCGCGCCCAAAAACAAAAGCCAGCCAATCGTGATGTGGCTCAGGCGCACATGCCAACGATTGAGATTGAGATAGGCGAACAAGAAGACGAGCAACGTCGCGGCCAACACAGCTTCAGCACCGGCGCGATAGATTTGTTCGCCGCGCTCCGTTGTGGGGATGATTTTCTGCCAAAAGCCGAAATCGATGCAGACATAAGCAAGCACGGCCCAAGCAAGTGCTGCGGCAGCGGGGAAGATCACCGCGCCGCGCACCACGAAAACAATGGTGAGGAACAGCGCGAGAAGGCCCGCAATGCCGATGACGATGCCGCGATAAAGCGTCAGCCCGTTTTGCTTGTCTTTGTAATCGTCGGCATTCCACAAATAGAGCTGCGGCAGATGCGGCGTCGCAAGTTCGGCAACATAGGTGACAGTCGCGCCGGGATCGAGCACGATTTCAAAAATGTCGGCTTCGGCATTTTCCTCACGCTCCGGGCTCTCGCCTTGGCTGGCCGTTACGGCGGTGATGCGTGTGGAACCGAGATCGGGCCAGACAACGCCTGAGCCGACAAGGCGCGAATGCGGCGCGACGAGCCAGCGCGTGATTTGCTCGGACGTGTCGTTCTCGAGTGCAAAAACAATCCAATCGGGGCGCGAGCCTTGCTCCGCGGCGGCAACCTGAATGCGGCGCACGATGCCGTCGGGGCCCGGAGCCGTGAGGATCTGAATGGCGTCGCCCTGCGATTGGTAGCGGTCGATCCTGGGAAGGAGGTCGATTGCTGAGGCTTCCGGCCGCACCCGGACTGCCTCAACCGCGCATGCCGGTGCGGCCACCAAAAAGGTGAAGGCAATCAGCGCAAGCCATGAGCGGAGCCGGGCAAAAAGCGGCGACATGAGCCTCTTCAGAACAAAGGCGACGGCATGGCCGCCGGACAATGGAGGGGCGTCGAGCCCCGATTACGCTCGGGTCACACTCCTAAGCGGGACTGCAGGTTAGGGCAAGATCAGGCCCGCTCCATGCTTAAAGTGGGTATGAGCAAGAACGCGGCCCAAATGTGTCAGGATTGAAGATCCTCGGGCAAAAGGGCGTGGAGAAGGTGATCCTGCCAGCGCCCGGCAATACACAAATATTCCCGCGCATAACCCTCGCGGCGGAAGCCTACCTTCTCCAGCACGCGCCTTGAGGCCTCGTTTTCGGGAATGCAGGCCGCCTCGATCCGATGGAGACGGACCTGATCGAAGCCAAAACGGCAGGCCAACCGGACGGCATCCGTCATATGGCCTTCGCCGGTGAAGGGGGCCCCGATCCAATAGCCAATAGTCGCCGATTGGGCGACGCCGCGGCGGATATTGGCGATCGTGATGCCGCCGATCAGTTCCCCGGCCTCCCGAAAGATGAAGAACGGAACAGACTGATCGCTTGAAAATTCGGATGCGTAACGACGGATACGACGCCGGAACGCCGGGCGGGTCAGATCGTCCTCGGGCCAGAGCGGCTCCCATGGTTCGAGATGGGCACGGCTTGCATCGCGCAGGCGCGCCCATGCTTCGAAATCATCGGAGCGCGGCAGCCTTAGAATGAGGCCATGGCCGCGCAGGACAGGCTCAGGAAAGGCGGTACGAGCCAGGCTGAAAAGGGCCATGCGCGTCCCCCCTCCCCGTCAGGCCGCAGCCGTACCCAGACGGGCGCGGAGCGCATCGGCGGAGGAGAGTTTCCGCACCGGGCCGATAGCTGCCAGAGCCGGCGGCGCATCGAACAGGCTCATGGCTGCAGCACGCACTTCGTCCACACCGATTGCATCGATGGAATCGGACATTTCCTGCCGCGACAAGACACGGCCAAAAGCGAGCACGTGCTGCGCCATCTGTTCGGCGCGACGGGCCGGACTTTCGAGCGCCATCATGAGCGACATTTTGAGCTGTGCGCGTGCGCGCGCGACTTCCGTCTCATTCGGACGTTCCGCCGCTTCGCGCATGATGTCCGCTGTGACACGCATGAATTCGTCTGCATCCTCGCCGCTGGTTCCGCCATAAAGCACGAGCGCACCCGTATCGGAGAATGGCATCATGCTGGAGAAAACAGAATAGCAGAGACCGCGTTCCTCGCGCAGTTCTTGAAACAACCGCGACGACATGCCGCCGCCGAGCAGGCTCGAGAAAACATGCAGCGCATAATGGCTTGGATCGCGGAATGAAAGTCCACGAAACGCAAGCGCGAGATGTGCCTGTTCAAGCGATTTCACCGTCCGCGCTTCGCCGCCCGTCCACTGCGCTGCCGTCGCTTCGTCGGCCGCCCCTCTTGGAAAGGCCGCAAAACGATGCGCGACCTCAGCGACGATGGCATCGTGATCGACTGCACCAGAGGCTGCGACCACCATATCGGGCGCGCGATAATGGCGATCGAGAAAGCCGCGCATGGAGGCGGCGTTCTGCGTCCGCACCGATTGCGGCGTGCCGAGAATACGCCGTCCGAGCGGATCGTCCGCATAGGCGGCTTCGAGCACCATGTCGAAGACCAAATCGTCCGGCGTGTCTTCGTAAGCGCCAATCTCCTGCAGGATCACGCCCTTCTCGCGCTTCAATTCTTCCGGATCGAATGAAGGCTCGGTGAGAATATCGGCGATCAAATCAAGAGCGAGCGGCGCATCCTCGCCCATCAGGCGGACATAATAGGAGGTGCGCTCGACATTGGTTTCGGCATTGAGATCACCGCCGACAGCCTCGATCTCTTCGGCGATCTGGCGCGCCGTGCGGCGTTTCGTGCCTTTGAATGCCATATGTTCAAGGAGGTGGGCGAGTCCATGCTCGTGCGGCTTTTCATGGCGCGAACCGGCTGCGATCCAGACGCCGAGCGCCGCAGTCGACAGATGCGGCATGGCTTCGGTGACGACGCGCAGCCCGCTATCGAGCGTGGCAATCGTCACGGCTTCACTGCGCATCATGCTGAAGCCGTCTGCGCTGCGCGCGCAATCGAACGCACGAAATCTTCGACGGTCGCCTGCTCATTCGGCAGGCGCGTGAAAATCTCGCGCCGTTCCATCAGATCAGACAGGTGCGGCGGCAGCTCCGGTCGCACGCCGATTGCCGATTCAACGGCTGCCGGGAATTTTGCCGGATGAGCAGTACCGAGAACGATCATTGGCGTAGCCGGATCTTTTTTCAGCGCGCGCTGGCCAGAAACAATGCCAACGGCGGTGTGCGGATCGAGAATGTAGCCTGTGGCATCGTACCATTCCTTCATTGCAGCGCGAACATCGTCTTCGCGCGCGGCAGAAGCTGAGAACTCCTTGCGGATCTGTGCGAGCGGCTGATCCGCAATGGCGAAAGAGCCCGATTGTTTGAGCGAGGCCATGAGGCGCGAAACGGCAGCGGCATCCCGGCCATACGCATCGAACAGGAGGCGCTCAAAATTGGATGAGACTTCAATGTCCATCGATGGGGATGTCGTGGCGTGTACGCCCTTCATCTCGTAACGTCCCGATTGCAGCGTACGCGCGAGAATGTCGTTGTCGTTGGTGGCAACGTCGAGCATCGCCACCGGCAATCCCATGCGCTTGGCGACATAGCCTGCGAGAATATCGCCGAAATTTCCAGTCGGAACGGAGAACGACACTTTGCGATGCGGGGCACCCAGCGCGACGGCCGATGTAAAATAATAAACGATCTGCGCGACGATGCGGGCCCAGTTGATCGAGTTGACGCCAGCGAGCTGCAATTCATCGCGGAAGCTGTGATGATTGAACATCGCTTTGACGAGCGCTTGGCAATCATCGAACGAACCATCGAGGGCGACGGCGTGCACATTGTCGGCATCGACCGTCGTCATCTGACGACGCTGAACGTCGCTGACGCGGCCATGCGGGAACAGGATCACGACATCGACGCGTTTCAAGCCCTTGAAAGCATCGATGGCCGCGCCGCCCGTGTCGCCCGACGTCGCGCCAACAATGGTGGCGCGCTCGCCGCGTTGCTCGAGCACGTGATCCATCATGCGGCCGAGCAGCTGCATCGCCACATCTTTGAAGGCGAGCGTCGGGCCGTGGAAAAGTTCAAGCACGAAGAGATTGGCGTCGAGCTGAACCAGCGGGCAGACGCCGCGATGGCGGAACGTGCCATAGGCCTCGTCGATCATGCGACGAAGCGCGTCCGGCGCGACCGCAGTGCCTGTGAAGGCGGAAATCACCGTCTCGGCGACTTCGGCATAAGACCGCCCGGCGAAACCGGCGATGGTGGCCTGATCAAGCGCTGGAATGGATTCGGGCCAGTAAAGGCCACCATCGCGTGCGAGCCCGGCCAGTAGCGCATCGGCAAAACGAAGAGCGGGCGCCTGGCCGCGTGTCGAGACGTGAAGCACGATGAAATCCTTTCGGGCGCGAAACTACGGGCGGCGCGATCCGGTGACAAGCGTGGCCCGCGCACGCTCATCGGCGAGAAGGCGGCGTGCCCAGAAAAGGAAGAAGCCCAGTACGCCTGCCGACAGCATGAACCATGTGATGGCGTATTGCAGATGGTTGTTGGGGAAGGACACGACCGTATGACCGCCCTTGGGCCAGCCCCCCGGCTGCGGCGTCGCATCCGCATCAATGCTGAACGGAGCGGTCCTCGCGAGCCCAGCTGTGGCCGCAAAGGCGGCCGGATCGCGGGTGAAAAAGAGCTTCGCTTTGACGTCGTCATCCGGCGTGAACATCCCGCGCGGCTGCGGCGTCCGCAGGATCCCGGTGACGGTCACCGGCCCCTTTACCTGCCCTTCGGCACGTGTCGCTGGGTTCTTCCGGTCCATCGTGATGAAGCCGCGATTGACGAAGACAATCGAACCATTGGCCAATTGCAGAGGCGCGATCACGAACAGGCCGGGAAGATTGTCGCGGCCATTGTGCAAAACGCCATAGAGAAAAAGCTCTTTGTCGTGCAGGAATTCTCCGGTCACCGTCACCTTGGTGTAATCGGTCACCTTGGCTTTCAGCGCGGGCCATTCAGCTTCGGCAGGCACGGCTTGCGGTTGCCCCGCCAGCGAAAGCGCAATGCGCTTGGCGAAACGTTCTTTCGCGCCAAGTCGCTCCAATTGCCAGAAACCAAGGCTTACCAACAACGTCAGAGTGAACGCCGTGAACAGGCTTGGCCACAGCAGAACACGCCATGCTGGACGAATGGTATCAGCGCTCAAGGCGTCCCTCCGCAGCATCATTGGCAAATTGAAGGGCAATCATCAGACCTTTGAGCGGGCGCAACAGTCCCAGACACACGATGAGCACAGCCGGAATCCAGAGCATGGCATGCACCCAGAAGGGCGGCTCGTAGCGTAACTCAACGAAGAGCGCTGCACCCACCACTAAAAACCCTGCGATGAACATGATGAACACGGCGGGACCATCTCCCGAATCCGCAAAGGCGAAATCGAGCCCGCAAGATTCGCACGCAGCGCGCGGCGTCAGAAACCCTTCGAACAGACGTCCCTCGCCGCAGCGCGGGCAGCGGCAGCGCAATCCAGCGGCGAAAGGGGAGACAGTCGAACGATCGGTCATCTTGTTTCCTGAAACGCGAAAGGGCGGCTCGCGCCGCCCCTTCTGTACGAAGGCTAGCCTGATTAGACCAAAATCTTCTCAGCCGCTCTGCCCCAATCCGAACCCCAAAGGTAGATCGCGAGGAAGAGGAACAACCAAACAACGTCAACGAAGTGCCAGTACCACGCCGCAAATTCAAAACCGAGATGCTGCTTGGGCGTGAATTGACCAGCCGAGGCGCGGATTAGGCAGACGATCAGGAAGATCGTGCCGACAAACACATGGAAGCCGTGGAAACCGGTCGCCATGAAGAAGGTCGCGCCATAAATGTTGCCTTTGAAGCCGAAGGCGGCGTGGGTGTATTCGATAATCTGCACGAATGTGAAAACAGCGCCGAGCAGCACGGTCAACACCAGGCCCCATTTCAGACCCTGACGATCATTATGCAGGAGTGCATGATGCGCCCATGTCACCGTCGTGCCCGAGGTGAGCAGGATCAACGTGTTGAGCAGCGGCAGGTGCCACGGATCGAAAACTTCGATGCCCTTCGGCGGCCAATGACCGCCGGTGAATTCCAAGCGCATATATTGCTTGGCTTCGCCAGCGAAGAGGCTCGCATCGAAATAGGCCCAGAACCAAGCCACGAAGAACATCACTTCAGAGGCGATGAACATAATCATGCCGTAGCGGTGGCTGAGCTGAACCACGCGGGTGTGATCGCCCTTTTCCGCCTCGTTCACGACATCAGTCCACCACGCCATCATGGTGTAGAGCACGCCGATAAGACCAGCGCCGAACAGGAACGGGCCGGCCTTGAGGCCTAGCATCGTCATGCTCTTCATCCACATGATGGCACCAACTGCCATAATGAAGGCCGAGAGCGAGCCAACAAACGGCCACGGGCTCGGATCGACAATGTGGTAATCGTGGTTCTTGGTATGGGCTTGCGCCATGTCCGTTTTCCCTTCCGCACATCCGAAGCGAACTTCGGATGCAACCCCCGTCTTAATGTCCGGCGCGCATTTCGCGCGTCAGAGTTTCGGTGCTTCCTGCCCGTTCAAACCCGCAACAGGCTTTTGGGCCTTCTGCTTTGCGGGGAAGAATGTGTAGGAGAGTGTGATTTTTGAGATCGTGCTGCCAATGTCAGGATTGTCAGCGATGGCGGGGTCCACGAAGAACACCACCGGCACATCAATTTCCTCACCCGGTTGCAGCACCATTTCGTTAAAGCAGAAACATTCGAGCTTGGCGAAGCTGTTGCCAGCCATATTAGGCGTGACGTTGTACGTCGCCATGCCCGCTGTCGGTTGATCGCCGCGATTTTTCAGCTTGTAGAAAACCGTCTTGGTTTCGCCGAGGCGGATATTCACCTGCGACTGCTCGGGCCCAAACTTCCAATTTAGTCCCGGTGCTACATTAGCGTCGAAGCGAACGGTAATCTGGCGATCGGACTGCCGCGTCGCTTCTGCGCTTGCAATGCGCGGCGTTCCGCCGAAGCCGGTCACTTTGCAGAACAATTCATAAAGCGGCACTGCGGCATAGGCGGCACCAACCATACCCAACACAATCGTGCTGCACGCAATTGCAGTACGCTTCATTGAACGGGATTTGTTGGCAGCGTCAGTCATTTCACAGCGGCCTCTTAAACACGTTGGCGCCAAGTTTGGCGATCGTCACCCAGAAAAACAGGACGACGAGACCACCAAGAACAAGACCCAATGCAAGCGAGCGGCTACGGCGGCGCTTTTGCTCTTCTTCAGTGAGGCGGATGCCATTTTCGGACATCATGCAATGCCTCCGAAAATGACGCCAAGCGCACGCGTCATGCCGGCACCAAACCCGAAGGATTGCTCCGCGAGCATGATGGCGAACAGCAACAACAGATAAAGAATCGAGAAGCCGAACATCTGCATGGCGGCTTTGTTCGCGCCTTCGCCATCGCCCGTGCGATAAATCTTGATCGCCAGCGCCAGCATGGCTGCGCCTGTGACGGTAGAAACGACGAAATAGGCAATGCCGCCAAAGCCCATGAAAGATGGGGCAATACCGACAGGAACAAGAACGATCGTGTAAAGCAGGATTTGGAGGCGCGTATGCGCCGCGCCACGTACGACGGGCAACATCGGCACGCCAGCAGCGGCATAATCGCCAGATTTGACCAGTGCCAAAGCCCAGAAATGCGGCGGCGTCCAAAGGAAGATGATGAGGAACAGCACAAAGCTATCGAGATTGACGCTGCCAGTGACGGCGGCGTAGCCGATCATCGGGGGGAATGCGCCCGCCGCGCCGCCGATTACGATGTTCTGCGCTGTCGAGCGCTTCAACCACATCGAATAAATCACGGCGTAGAAGAAAATCGTGAATGCGAGAAAACCGGCGGCGAACCAATTGGTCACAACGCCGAGGAACAGTACGGAACCGACAGAGAGCGTGATTCCGAAAGCGAGCGCCTCGTCGGCCGTCACGCTGCCCGCCGGAATAGGGCGCGTGCTCGTGCGCGACATGCGCGCATCGATATCGGCATCCCACCACATGTTGAGACAACCCGAGGCACCCGCGCCAACCGCAATGGCGAGAAGCGCGGCGAAGCCGATCACCGGATTGATCGGTTCAGGTGACAGCACCATGCCGACAAGCGCCGTCAGAATGACGAGCGACATCACGCGCGGCTTCAGCAGCTCGAAATAGTCGCCCGCCGTGCCCATCGACACAGTGGGTCGGCGCTTCGCGCTGAAATCGTCGTGAATATCCGTCACAAGCGACATTGTTGAATGTCCTAGGTGCATGTCCCGGGGGAATGTCCGATGAAAGCGAGGGGCGGTTTCCCGCCCCTCACATGATCAATGCTCGGAGCCCGTGATACGCGGGAGCGTCTCGAACTGGTGATAGGGCGGAGGCGAGGACAATGTCCATTCAAGCGTTGTTGCACCCGAGCCCCACGGATTGTCGCCAGCCTTCTTCTTCTGCGCGAAGGCGACCCACAGTCCGTAGAAGAAGACAACGAGGCCGAGCGCGAAGATGTAGGAGCCGTAGGACGAGATGCGGTTCCAACCCGCAAACGCATCCGGATAATCCACGTAATGACGCGGCATGCCGGAGAGGCCCGTGAAGTGCATCGGGAAGAACAGGACGTTGGCACCGATGAAGGCGATCCAGAAATGCAGTTTGCCGATCCATTCAGGGATCAGGTAGCCGGACATTTTCGGGAACCAATAGTACCAAGCGGCAAAGATCGCGAACACGGCGCCGAGCGACAACACATAGTGGAAGTGCGCCACGACGTAATAGGTGTTGTGCAGGTTGCGATCGAGTCCCGCATTGGCAAGCACCACGCCCGTAACACCGCCGACGGTGAACAGGAAGATGAAGCCGAGCGCCCAGATCATCGGCGAGGTGAAGCGCATGGAGCCGCCCCACATCGTCGCAATCCACGAGAAGATCTTCACGCCCGTCGGCACCGCGATCACCATCGTCGCGAAGACGAAGTAGCGCTGCGTGTCGAGCGACAGACCGGCAGTGTACATGTGGTGGGCCCACACGACGAAGCCGACCGCGCCGATCGCGACCATCGCGTAAGCCATGCCGAGATAACCAAACACCGGCTTCTTGGCGAAGGTCGACACAATGTGGCTGACGATGCCGAAGGCCGGCAGGATCATGATGTACACTTCGGGGTGACCGAAGAACCAGAACAGATGCTGATAGAGCACCGGGTCACCGCCACCGGCCGGATCGAAGAAGGTCGTTCCGAAATTGCGGTCCGTGAGCAGCATCGTGATCGCACCGGCGAGAACCGGCAGCGACAGAAGCAGCAGGAACGCGGTGACCAGCATCGACCATGCAAACAGCGGCATCTTGTGCAGCGTCATGCCTGGCGCGCGCATGTTGAGGATGGTGGTGATGAAGTTGATCGCACCGAGAATCGACGAGGCCCCCGCAATGTGCAGCGAGAGAATGCCGAAATCGAGCGCAGGGCCGGGATGTCCTGATGTCGACAGCGGCGGATACACGGTCCAGCCGCCGCCGAAGCCGTTGGAGCCCGGCGCACCTTCAACGAACATCGAGATGACGAGCAACGCAAAAGCTGCCGGAAGCAGCCAGAACGAGATGTTGTTCATGCGCGGGAACGCCATATCGGGCGCGCCAACCATGATTGGAACGAACCAATTGCCATAACCGCCGATGAGGGCGGGCATGACCACGAAGAACACCATGATCAGACCGTGACCGGTGACGAACACGTTGTAGGTCTGCGGATTGGTGAAGAATTGCAGGCCGGGTTCTTGCAATTCGAGACGCATCGCGATCGACAGCGCGCCGCCGATCAGACCGGCGAAAAGCGCGAATACAAGATACATCGTGCCGATGTCCTTGTGGTTAGTCGAAAGGACCCAGCGGCGCCATCCAGTCGGATGGTCGTGTGCGTGGTCGTGAGCGTCGTGGTGGGTGGTTCCAGCCGCATGTGCCATAGCGTTCAACCTTGCTCGTCGAATCTGCTGTTTACTGAGCCGCCGCGTTTGCGGCGACCTTCATATTGTCGTCATTGGAAGCGAACTTCTTCTTCGCTTCAGCCAACCATGCCGTGTATTTCTCAGGGCTCACGACACGAATGGCGATCGGCATATAAGCGTGGTTCTGGCCGCACAGGCGCGAGCACATGCCGTAATAAATGCCTTCGCGATCGGTCTTGAACCAGGTCTCGTTCAGGCGACCGGGGATCGCATCCATACGGAAGCCGAGCGACGGCACCGAGAAGGAATGGATGACGTCAGCGCCCACGACTTGCATGGCGATCACTTTGCCAGCCGGAACGACCATTTCATTGTCGACAGCGAGCATACGGGGCTGACCGGCCTTGGCCGCATCGGCATCCGACAACATGATCGAATCAAATCCGAAACCGCCGCCCTGATCGGCCGGGTATTCATAGGTCCAGTACCATTGCTTGCCGATCACCTTCACGACGATGTCGTGCGGCGGGATCTGCACCTGCAGCTTCAGCAACCGGAAAGAGGGAATCGCGATGCCAACCAAGATCAGGATCGGGATAACCGTCCAAGCGATCTCGAGGCCTGTGTGGTGGGTGGTGCGCGAGGGAACCGGGTTCGCTTTTTCGTTGTAGCGCATCACGACCCAAACGATGAGGCCGAGCACGAACAGCGAAATGATCGTGATGACCACCACCACGGCGGTGTGGAAGTCATAAATGAATTGAGCGACGTCGGTTACCGGCTTTTGGAGGTTGATTTCCCAAGCCGCGGGCTGGCCAATCACGGACGCGGCTTCTGCCGAGCCCATCAGGCACAGGCTGAGACCGAGTACGGCAAGGGCCGCGCGGTTCCAGAAATGGGTCTTCACTGTCTCATCTCCCTGCGATGCACCCGGCAGGCATAAACCCTGCCCAGGCAGTCGTCAGGACCACGCCGTCCCCGGTGCAATCCCAAGCGGTCAATCCGTAGACGCCAAAAATCACAAACACCCCCAAAGCGCAACGCCGCCGAAGGGCGAAACGCAGGTGCAGACTGTCGCGCTTGGCGTATTTTTAGGCTCGGATCAGGCGGAAGCCTCCTTCCGTTTGGGAAAAAGCCTCCCGGCAGCATGTCTTGACAGGGCCCGGACATGATCCCAACACAGTCAAAAGTGATGGAGTTTCCGCGTCGGACGCGAATCGCGGCCAAGAAGTAAAGTGACCGCCCCAAAAGTGAGAAGACCCGTGAGACACATGATCGCTGCGACCGGTTGTTCGGCCCTCAGAGCCAGTTTGGCCGGGGTTCTGGGACTTCTCGGCACATTGGGAGCCGTTTGGGCGCAGGGCCAAGTGAAATCAACCTCAGGTGACTGGCAGATGCGGTGCGAGAACCCGCCCGGTGCCCGCACTGAACAATGCGCGCTTGTCCAAAGCGTCTCGGCAGAGGACCGGCCCAACATCAATCTGGTCGTGATTGTGTTGAAGACAGCAGATGGGAAAAGTCGGCTCCTGCGGGTCCTTGCTCCGCTCGGCGTGCTTTTGCCGGCCGGATTGGGGCTTAAAATCGACCAGACCGATGTCGGCCGGGCCGGTTTCGTCCGCTGCACAGCCAATGGGTGCGTTGCCGAGGTCATGATGGACGACGACCTGATCGGTAAGCTCAAGAAGGGCGAATCTGCGACCTTCATCGTATTCCAAACCCCAGAGGAGGGAATCGGCATTCCCGTCTCGCTCAAGGGCTTCGGCCCGGGTTTCGATAGCCTGCCCTGACTGAAGGAGTAACGGACATGGCGCAGCTCAAGGCAATCTTTATGGCAGTCAGTCTCGCTGCTCTGACCGGCGGCTGCATGTCGACCGGGACCTCCTCGTCGCAAAGTGCGGCTCCGGGTGGTACCGACTCTTCGTTCCTGAACATCTTCAAATATGGCGGGCTGACCAAGCCCGAATCGATGAAAGACGAAGATGAGGACATTGAGTGCCCAGCGGTGCAGATTCTATCTGGCACTGCCGCGATCCGCGCCGAAAGTGGCGCTGGCGTCCGGCACCAATTCTCTGTCGTGCAGACTGCGCGGGAATGTCGCTCAGAGGGCAGCAACATCATCATTAAAATGGGCGTCGAAGGACGCACGTTGCTCGGCCCGTCGGGATCGCCGGGTTCATTCACCGTGCCGGTCCGCTTCGTTGCGAAGCGCGGCGACACTGTTGTCGCCTCCAAACTGGTACGCCAAAGCGTGACGATCCCCTCCGGCGACACACAAGCCACCTTCATCGCGATTGAAGAGGGCATGTCCGTCTCCAAAGCTGGTGCAGCCGAGCTTGAGCTTTTCGTTGGACTCGATGGTTCGGGGGGTGCGGCTGAACGTCCCGCACGGAAAAAGCGGTAAAAGCGCGAGGGCCCGTTTGACTCGGACGGGGTGCAAAGCTAACCCTCATCGAGCCGTTTAAATTCTGCGGAAGAGTCCGGCGGGGCAGGTTTGCTTGCCCAGTCGCCGGCGCCGAAGGCGCAACCGCCCCGGAAACGCTCAGGCCGAAGGACCGCAGAAAGCTGGCACTCTGGAAAGCGAAATGCCGCAAGGCATTTCCACCGAAGGGCGTAACCGCGAAAGCGGGAAATCTCTCAGGTTCTCGGACAGAGGGGGCGCGTACCGGGCCGCAAGGCCCGGAACGTTCGCGCGACTCTCACCGTCCGGGATTGCCATGGCTGACGCTGCCGCCGCCGACACGCCGCTTTTGCAAACGCCGCTCCACGAGCGCCATGTCGCACTCGGCGCGCGCATGGTGCCGTTTGCAGGCTATTCCATGCCAGTCCAATACAAGGACGGTATTCTCACCGAGCATCTCTGGACGCGGGAGAATGCGGGACTGTTCGACGTCTCGCATATGGGCCAGCGTTTTCTCGTTGGGGCTGATCATGCGACCGCCGCGCGCGCGCTTGAGACGCTAATCCCCGCCGACATTCAAGGCCTTGCCCCGGGCCAACAGCGTTATTCGCAATTCCTCACGACAGATGGCGGCATTCTCGACGATCTAATGGTGACGCGTCCGGCTGATCCGGCAGAGGATGGCGTGCTCTATCTCGTTGTCAACGCTGCCTGCAAAAACGACGACGACAAGCTGCTTGAAAAACTGCCGCTTACATTCATCCGTGCCGAACACCGCGCGTTGCTCGCATTACAAGGACCGAAAGCGGCTGCAGCACTGGCACGCCATGCTCCCGGCGTTGCAGATATGGCGTTCATGACCTCGATCACGACGACATTCGACGGCATCCCTGTGAATGTCTCCCGCTCTGGTTACACGGGCGAAGACGGTTATGAAATTTCTGTAGCGAATGACAAAGCCGTTGCAGTGTTCGATGCATTGATCGCCGAACCTGAAGTGAAGCCGATTGGCCTTGGCGCACGCGACTCGCTCAGGCTCGAAGCAGGGCTTTGTCTTTATGGTCATGACATCGACACGACGACATCGCCCGTCGAAGGCCATTTGCAATGGTCTATCCAGAAACGTCGCCGCGAGGCAGGCGATTTTCCCGGCGCTGCACGCATTCTCGCCGAATTGAAAGACGGCGCATCGCGCAAGCGCGTCGGCATTCTGCCCGATGGCAAAGCGCCCGCGCGCGAAGGCACGGAGATCGTAAAGGATGGCACCGTCATTGGGCGGGTGACATCGGGCGGCTTCGGCCCCTCGGTGAATGGGCCGGTGGCGATGGGCTATGTCGCGAGCGCGCACGCTGCCCCCGGGACGGACGTCGAATTGATGGTGCGTGGCAAAGCATTGCCTGCGCGCGTCGTCGCCCTGCCCTTCGTGCCAAACCGCTTTTTCCGCAAACAATCCTGACAATCGAACGGGGACCCGATCATGGCTGACATTCGCTACACCAAGGATCACGAATATATTCGCGTCGAAGGCGATACCGGCATTGTCGGCATCACTTCTTATGCGCAAGAACAATTGGGCGACGTCGTATTCGTCGAATTGCCGAGCGTCGGAAAGAGCGTCGATCAGGGCGCCGAAGCGGCCGTCGTCGAAAGCGTGAAGGCGGCGAGCGAAATCTATGCTCCAGTCGCGGGCGAAGTTGTTGCCGTCAACGATGCGCTCGAAAGCGCACCCGGCACTGTGAACGAAGACCCGACCGGTTCTGGCTGGTTCATGAAGATCAAGATCGCCGACGCCTCGCAGCTCAACGGGCTGATGAGCGAAGCCGACTACAAAGCCTATCTCGACACCCTTTCCTGACGCGTTCAGCGGAGCATTCGCCATGCGTTATTTGCCTCATTCCGATACCGAACGCAGCGACATGCTCGCTGCAATCGGCGCTGGTGCGATCGATGATCTGTTCACCGGCGTTCCGGCCGACAAAATGCTCAAAGGCCCGGTCAATCTGCCGCGCCGCAAATCCGAACTCGAAGTCGCCCGCATCCTTGGCGGCCTCGCTGCGAAAAACGTTCCGGCCAGCACGGTGCCGTTTTTCGTCGGTGCGGGCGCTTACAAGCATCACGTGCCCGCAACGGTCGACCATCTGATCCAGCGTTCGGAATTCTTGACGAGCTACACGCCCTATCAGCCGGAAATCGCGCAGGGTACGCTGCAATATCTGTTCGAGTTTCAGACGCAGGTGGCGACCCTCACCGGTATGGATGTCGCGAATGCGTCCATGTATGACGGATCGACAGCCTGCGGCGAAGCGGTGCTGATGGCGCATCGCGTGACGAAGCGCAACAAGGCGATTCTGTCAGGCGGGCTACATCCTCACTACGCCGAAGTCGTCGAAACGCTCTCGCACATGGCAAATGATCGCGTCACGCGACTGCCCGCGGATGTAAAAGCGGCGGAAGACATCATTGCGTTGATCGACAATGAAACGTCCTGTGTGGTCGTGCAGACGCCCGATGTCTTCGGCAATCTGCGCGATATCAAGGCGATTGCCGATGCATGCCACGCCAAGGGTGCACTGTTGATCGCGGTGTTTACCGAAGTTGTCTCGCTCGGCCTCGTCACACCGCCGGGTGCAATGGGCGCCGATATCGTTGTCGGCGAAGGCCAATCGATCGGCAACGCTTTAAATTTTGGTGGTCCTTATGTCGGCTTGTTCGCCACCAAGAGCCAATATGTTCGGCAGATGCCGGGGCGTCTGTGTGGCGAGACGGTGGATGCCGAAGGCCGCCGCGGTTTCGTGCTGACGCTCTCGACACGCGAACAACATATTCGCCGCGACAAGGCGACGTCGAATATCTGCACCAATTCAGGCCTATGCTCGCTCGCCTTCACAGCCCACATGACATTGCTCGGTTCGGAAGGGCTGGCGCGCCTCGCACGGATCAATCATGCCCATGCGGTAAAGCTCGCCGACATGCTCGCCAACGTGAAGGGAATCGAAGTGCTCAACCAGAGCTTCTTCAATGAATTTACCGTGAAGCTCGGCAAACCAGCCGCTTCTGTCGTGGAAGCGCTCGCAGCGAAAAAGATCCTCGCTGGCGTTCCTGTGTCGCGTCTGCTGCCGGGCGCTGGCCTCGACGATCTTCTGATCCTGGCTTCGACCGAAGTGAATACGGATGAGGATCGCGCCACATTGGTTTCCGCTCTCAAGGAGGCGATGTGATGTTGAACCGTCAGGGACGCCCTTCGCAGGCGGGCGAAAGCGCGATGAATTCCACCAAAACATTCAGCGGCAATCGTGCGCTCGAACAGGTTGAGCCGCTTCTTTTCGAAATCGGTCGGCTTGAGACGACAGGTGTCGATCTCGATGAACCGCCGGCTTTCACGCCGCGACTCGGCGGGCTTGAGCGCCAAGACGGCATCGGGCTACCCGGCCTCTCCGAGCCAGAGACGATGCGGCACTTCGTTCGCCTCAGCCAGAAAAACTACGCGATCGATACCGGCATCTTCCCGCTCGGCTCGTGTACGATGAAGCACAATCCGCGCCTCAACGAGGCGATGGCACGTCTGCCGGGCTTTGCGGACATTCATCCGCTGCAGCCGCAATCGACCGTGCAGGGCGCGCTCGATCTCATCGCGCAGCTGAAGGAATGGCTGAAAGAACTCACCGGAATGCCCGATGTCGACATGACGCCGAAAGCGGGCGCGCATGGCGAGTTAAGCGGCATGATGGCGATCAAGGCCGCTATCATCGCCAAGGGCGAAGCCGCAACACGTACCGTCGTACTCGTGCCGGAAAGTGCGCATGGTACCAATCCGGCGACCGCCGCGCTGATCGGCTTCACGGTGAAGCCGGTTCCGGCGCGCGAGAACGGCCTCGTCCATGTCGACGACGTGAAGGCGCTGCTCGGCCCCGACATTGCCGCCATCATGCTAACCAATCCGAATACGTGCGGCCTGTTCGAAAAGGACATCGTCGCGATTGCGGATGCGGTGCATGAAGCGGGCGCGTTCTTCTATTGCGATGGTGCGAATTTCAACGCCATCGTTGGCAAGGTGCGGCCCGGCGATCTTGGCGTCGACGCCATGCACATCAATCTACACAAAACCTTCTCGACGCCGCATGGCGGCGGCGGCCCGGGTGCAGGCCCCGTCGTCCTCTCGGATCGCTTGGCGGCTTTTGCACCGCTGCCGCTGCTCGAGAAGAACGACCATGACTTTGCCTTGTGCGAAAGTGAAACGACCGCAGAAGCGCGCGGCGCGCATCCTTATGGCCGCATCACGGCCTTCCAAGGGCAGATGGGTATGTTTGTGCGCGCCTTCTCCTACATGCTTTCGCATGGGGCAGATGGCATGCGGCAGGCGTCGGAAGATGCGGTGCTCAATGCGAATTATATTCGCGCAGGCCTGCGCGATCTGATGTCGCAACCTTTTGGCGATAAGCCTTGCATGCATGAAGCGCTGTTCGACGATCATTGGCTGAAAGAAACGGGCGTGACCACGCTCGATTTCGCCAAGGCTATGATCGACGAAGGCTTCCATCCGATGACGATGTATTTCCCGCTCGTCGTGCATGGGGCAATGCTGATCGAACCGACGGAGTCGGAATCAAAAGCCTCGCTTGATCTGTTCATTGCCGCTTTGCGCGATCTCGCAATGGGAGCGAAGGCGGGCGATACCGAACGCTTCACACAGGCACCGCGCTTGGCACCGCGCCGCAGGCTCGATGAGACGTTGGCGGCGCGCAAACCAGTCCTCAAATGGGCTCCACCGGTGCCGCTCAGCGAAGCTGCCGAGTAACACCCGCAAAAAAGTGAGAACGGTAAATCATGACTCAAAAGGCCGGCAGCGATGCCGGCCTTTTCGTTTCTGATCGGATTGTTGTGATCGTCTTACCAGCGGCGTCCGCAGACAGCGCCATTACCGCAGGGAGAGAAGCCGCCGCCAATTCCGCCACCGCCACCGCCACCGCCGCCGCCACCATGACCACCGCCGCCGCCGCCACCGCCACCGCCGCCACCACCGCCGCCGCCGTCGCCGGCCAACAATTTGATCATGTTGTTGTTGCCGGTGTTGTAGACGCCTGTGTTCTGCATGCTGTTTTTCATCGTACCGCTGTTCCATGCACCATTATTGATGATGCCATTATTGAAATAATAATTGCCGTTCACATAGGTCGGCTTCATGCCGAGTTTAACGAGCGCATCAATGACCTTATTGAAGGTGTCCGTCAGGCCAGTCAGGTCGATGTTGACGATAACTTTGTTATCCACCGTGGTGCCGCCGCAAGTGGAGCATGTTCCCCCGCTACCGGAACCGGTTGATTGCGCGAGGGCTGGGGCCGCACTCAAAAAGGCAGCTGCAAGAATGACGCATGAAAATGTGCGCAAGCTCGACATGGAAAAACCTCAACTCAAAAAGAATGGAAAAATTCAAATCCAATATGCAAATGAGTAAAACGCAGCCCATTGCCGGGCGCAATCGAAACGTATCGTTTACCTCAATGAACAGGGTAAACGGCGGGCCTTTGATTCAATTTTGAGATAGCTGCGCGTTTAAGCGCCGCCGCCCTCGGTCTTCAGCCAGGCGGCACCACAGGCTTTCGCGAGCTCCCGCACGCGCAGAATATAGCTCTGTCGCTCGGTGACGGAGATCACGCCACGCGCATCGAGCAGGTTGAAGACGTGACTTGCCTTGATGCACTGATCATAGGCAGGCAAGGCCATCGCATGGCGTTCAGTGTCGCCACGATCGCCCTTCTCGAGCAGCGCGCGACATTCGGCTTCAGCATCGCGGAAATGACGAAAAAGCTTTTCGGTGTCGGCATATTCGAAATTGTGGCGCGAATATTCCTGCTCGGCTTGCAAGAACACATCGCCATAAGTGACCTTGTCGGTGCCTTCGAGCCCGTTGAAATTGAGATCGTAGACGTTCTCGACGCCCTGCACATACATGGCAAGGCGCTCAAGGCCATAGGTGAGTTCGCCCGAGACCGGCGCGCATTCGAAGCCGGCGACCTGCTGGAAATACGTGAATTGTGAAACTTCCATGCCGTCGCACCAGCATTCCCAGCCGAGCCCCCATGCGCCGAGCGTCGGGCTTTCCCAATCGTCTTCGACGAAGCGGATATCGTGCAATTTCGGATCGATGCCGATCGCATTGAGCGAGCGCAGATAGAGATCCTGCAAATCGGTCGGGCTCGGCTTCAGGATCACTTGATATTGATAATAATGCTGCAATCGGTTGGGGTTTTCGCCATAGCGTCCATCCTTCGGACGGCGTGAAGGCTGGACGTAAGCGGCGCGCCAAGGCTTGGGGCCCAGCGAGCGCAAAGTGGTGGCCGGGTGAAAGGTGCCCGCGCCGACTTCCATGTCATAGGGCTGCAAAATCACGCAGCCCTGATCCGCCCAAAAGCGGTGCAGCGTCAGGATCAGACCTTGAAAGGATTTCTGCGGCGACAGCGCATCGGACATCAAGACACCAAAAATTCTGGTTCGAACGGCGCGGACCCTAGGTGCGCCCCGGCAAGGGGTCAAGCGTTCAGGATCTGCCCCGGGTGAGGCGCGATCGCCTCACCGCTTCGTGATTGTCACAGTTACGCGCGGCTGAAAGCCTTGCGCTGTGAAACCTTGGCCCGCGAAACCTTGGCCCGCGAAACCTTGGGCAGGAGAAACCTGGCCGAAATCCTGGCCCGACTTCCGAACAACGCCTTGATTATTGTTGCCGCCAAACGCAATGGCCGCAGCAGTGCTACTCATCGTGCCCAATGCCGATGGCACCGCAGAAGGCTGAGCCGGTGCAGTCGAAGCTAAGCTGGCCGACGGTTTGCCCGTCTCAGCCGCTGCAGCGCGTGCTGTGGCCGGCGAGGATGCGGCGGCCGAATTGCCCGGCTGCGTCTTCGCTTGCGTCGAGACATTGAAGCCAAGCACACGCGCATAGGTTTGACCATTTCCGTGGGCGACCGGCTTGCCATTGATGTTGACGGTCACGCTGTTGGTGATTGTGACAGGCCCACTGCAGCAGCAATCGACCGGGGGCTTGCCCGGAGGCTTGCCCGGCCCGCCGGGATTGCCGGGTGTATTGCCATTGCCGCCGCCACCATTGCCGGTGCCGCCGCCGCCGCCAGACGGAGGCTTGCCCGGCCCGCCGGGATTGTCAGGCGTATTGCCATTGCCGCCGCCACCATTGCCGGTGCCGCCGCCGCCGCCACCAGACGGAGGCTTGCCGGGCCCGCCGGGATTGTCAGGCGTATTGCCATTGCCGCCGCCACCATTGCCGGTGC